>OKRS01000007.1_pt1 | contig 148009 bp, 138 predicted proteins | sample 1601191 | NCBI WGS metagenome assembly OKRS01 (sample SAMEA3541509, study PRJEB24748) | human gut metagenome | biome: human gut; feature: human-associated habitat; material: faeces | place: China | collected 2012
AAGATCTATGCATCTTAATTTTCAAAAAGTGTGCAACTTCTTATTGCAATTTAGATAATATATAAAAAATGTATTTGGAAGAAGTATGAAGAGATTATATATTTGTTTAACGGATTTTCAGATTCTTAATGCCATAAGTATGCAGTATGCTGGAAATGATACGATTGAAGCTGATATTATGCTGGTCACGAATAAAGAAGGAAATTATGAATTAGCAAAACGATTGCAGTCAACAGGCTTTTTTGAAAATGCTTTTTTACTCGATAATTCCAGAATACAGGGAATTCATATGTATTTACGTAATGCTACAGAAGGGAAAAAACACATTACTTTGATTAACTCTCTGAAGAACTCCTTAAATGAAATAAAACATATAGTTTTTAGTAAAATAAAGGGAAAGGGATATGCTATAAATAATAAAATGATATTGGGAGGGACAATGGATTTTTCTCAATATGATAGTGTTTTTTGTTTAGATAAAAGACAGTTGGTAGTAGATTGTGTGCAAGAAATTTTAAAGGCTACTGAGCAAAAATGTAAAATTAATTTGCTTGATGAAGGTACAAGTACATACTGGCGCTCTATTTTGACAAAAAATTTTCCTATAAGCGAAATATTTTTAATGGCTCCCCAATTGGCCAACTATTTTCATGAGGGATGGGAAAACCGCATTAATACAATTCCGGCAATAAATATAAATGATGATAAGTTTAGAAATATTATTAATTATGTTTTTGCGTTTGAAGATGATGGACATTACCTGAAAAACAAAAATGGTTTGTACGAGATGTGTAATCAAATTGTTTTTTTTGATCAAAACTGGGATCCAATGCCGGAATATTTTTCCAAGCTTAATCGTTTTATGAAGTTCCTATTGCATAACTCATATAAAAAACATAAAAAAGAAAGTATGTTTTATGAACGCAAGATGGATATGTTCCGTATTGTTGCTGATAATAGTAACAATAATAAAGTAGTTGTAAAGTTACATCCTCGCAGTCCGCTAAGTTTTATAAAAGATTATCAAAAAAGCTGTTGCGAAATGGCTCACAATATAAAAATTCCGTGGGAAGTATTTATGGATAATTGCAGTTTTAACAATAATATTTGGATTACTGTTAGTTCAACTGCTTTATGCACATATAGAATGGCGTTTACAAACAGGTCATATGATATCCCTATGATTTTCTTGTATAAAATCGTATATAAAGGAAACATGGATTTTCGCGAGGACGATGAATTTTTCCAACATTTTAAGGAAGAGTATCCGGACAGTGTTTTTATTCCGGAAACGATTGATGAATTCAGAACAATATATAATGAACTTGTAAAGAAAATGAGCAGACAGGTAAATGCAAATGAATAATATTACTGTTTTGAATATAGTAATTGCAAAAATATGGGGTGGCGGAGAGCAATATGTATACGATACAGCGAAAGCATTGAAGGATAATGGTTGTAGTATATTTATTGCAGTAGATAAACATAATGAAGATATGATACAGCGCTTTTCTCAAGTCGCAACCGTTATTCCTTGTAATTTATTACAAGCGGGAGGAATGTTTGCTTTATCTGAATTAACTCGCATTGTAAAAAAATATGACATTAATATTATCAATTGTCATAGCGGTCATGCTGCATTGCTGTGTATATTTTTGAAATTATTTACTGATGCCAAACTTATTATGATAAAACACAATGCTCTGCCTTCGAAAAAAGATTGGTACCATAAGTGGCAGAGAGCTAAAACTGATGCGTTTGTGTGTGTATCAAGATTGGTTTATGATTTACAAACTAAGAATTTAGCTGAAGATGAAAAGAGAAAATATCATTTGATTTATAATGGAATTGACGAGAATAAATTCAACAAGTATACAACGAAGTCATTCTTGGAGGCAGATGTTTTTGCTATTGGTTATGCAGGAAGAATTTCCGCTAATAAGGGCATAGATATTTTAATAGAAGCTGTTTCTTCGTTGAGTACGAAATATAACAATTGGCGTTTATATTTAGCTGGCAGCGATGAACATGGGTATTTAAAAAAGCTGTTAAAATATATTGAAGATCATGATTTGCATGGAGTTGTAAGCTATATTGGGCATGTAGAAGATATGGAAAAGTTTTACAAAATGCTCAATGTTTTTGTGTTGCCGTCAGTAGTTCGAGAAGCGTTTGGTTTAGTGTTGTGTGAAGCTATGTATTGTCAGATACCGGTTATAACAACTGATAGCGGCGCGCAGAAAGAAATTATAGATAATGATAAAGACGGACTGATTGTACAAGCTTCTGATAAAGTTGCATTGGAAAAAGCATTGCTGCGATTATATGAACAAAGAGATGTAGGGGATATGATAGCTATAAATGCTAAAAAGAAAGTGGAAACTCATTTTACGGCAAAAAAATGTGCTTCTAATTTAATGAAATTGTACAAAAATATTTTGGACGGAGCGCAGAAAGATGAAATACATAACTGATAAAATAATATTAAATAAAAACAGAGAATTGAAAAGTAAGAAAAATATTATTTTGTGTGCGGACAGAAATTACATGAAGTATGTTGGAATAACAATGACTTCTATATTAATGCATTCCGATAAACAAGTTGCTTTTCACATTTTTGGTGATGAAATCAGTGAAGCTGATCTAAAAAAATTTAAAACTATCGCAGAAGCTGATGATGTATATATAGCTATATATTTAATAGACAAAGATGTTTTACAAAAATTGCCCAAGAACATAAAAACTAACAGACATATTTCTATAGCTGCATATTTCAGAATTATAGCGTATGCAGTATTAGCGGAAACGATTGATTATGTGCTGTATATGGATTGTGATATTTTAGTAAAAGGAAAGCTTGATGCTTTCTGGAATTATCAAATGAATAGTGAAACAACGGCTTTAGTTGTACAAGATAACAGTGAGGAGCAGAATGCTCAAAGGGTTGGAACTGCAAGCTATTTTAATAGTGGCGTAATGTTTGTTAATCTGACAGAATGGAAAAAGAATAATTTTACAGAACGTTCCTTAAAAATGGTTTCTGAACAGGATTGGCCTTTTTTAGATCAGGATGTATTAAATATATTACTAAATAATAAAATAGTTTTTCTGAATACGGAATACAATTACCAGTATAGCTTATCAAAACTGATAGATGATAGTCCTTGCCCATCTAAAGAAAAATTGCGTGAAGATGCTGTCATAGTACATTATATTGGTGCAAGCAAACCATGGCATACTTGGGTGCAGTGTTGTCAAGGAGCGAAGGCTTGGGTTGCTGTAAAACAAAATTCAATGTGGAATGATGTAAAGCTTTCCGGGCCGGAAACTATCAAAAATCATACTTATAAATATTGGCATAAATTCGCTCGTGTAGCAAAGAAGGAAGGACATTGGTCAGATATGTTCAAATATTATTGGAATTATTGTTGCAGTAAGGTTTTGGGTAAATAAAAGAGCATATAGAGTCAATCTTAAATATAGCTAAGTTGCTGGTATGTCATACATACAAAAAATAAATAAAGTGATACACAATATAGGAGATTGGAAAAATGTTTTCTATTATTATTCCAGTATATAATGTTGAACAATATCTTGATAAATGTCTTAAATCGATTTCAAAACAGACATTTTTAGACTTTGAATGTATTATTGTCGATGATGGCTCTCCTGATAATAGCAATGCTATTATAGATAAATATGTAAATAAAGACCAACGCTTTAAGGTTATTCATCAGAAAAACATGGGACTCAGTGCAGCAAGAAATACTGGATTAGATGTTGCCAAAGGAGATTATATTACCTTTGTTGATTCTGATGATTATATTGCAAATGACTATTTAGAAAAATTTGTTTTAAAAATAGCTAGTAGCAACGCAGATATAATTATCTGTGGTATTATAGAGGTCTTTAAAAATTATGAAAATAGCAGAGTGTTTGCAAATGCGACTACAGAAGTAATAAAGCAAAATATTTTAGCAGATACATGGCCTTCTTTTGTTTGGAATAAGTGTTATAAAAAAGAATTGTTTGATAATGTCAGATTTCCTGTAGGCAAAGCTTTTGAAGATTTATTAACTATTCCGGAAGTTTGTCTTAATGCTAATAAAATAGTATGTATACCTGATAAGCTTTATTACTATAATCGCCAAAATGTAAGTTCTATTACAGCTAAAATGTCTCTCGAAAAAATGTATAATTTGTTCGAAGGACATTCAAAGAGCAGGAAATTAGCCATATTACATAATATTAATTGTGTAATATTACTCGATGAAAAAATGGTTAAGGAAGCTATTAAGTGCTTGCTTATAAATTGTTATGATAACAAGCTTTCTGAAATTCATGAGCAAATAATGTTGGATTACCTTAAGGAAAGATTAGATAAATCAGAAATTGTTGGCATAAGAGATAGGCTTTGGGTGAAGATGCTTTTGGCAAAGAGAAAAAAATTATGCGCGTGGTATGCTCATATTAGAGGTAAGTAACCCAAATATATTCTCTCTGGAGGTCATTCTTATTAATATTATCGTAACCGGCGGTGCCGGATTTATCGGAAGCAACTTCATATTTCACATGCTGGCAAAGCATTCTGCATACCGGATTATATGCCTTGATAAGCTGACCTACGCAGGTAATCTTTCTACGTTAGCACCTGTAATGAACAAGCCGAACTTTAGATTTGTGCAGGCAGATATATGCGACAGAGAAGTTGTGGACAAGCTTTTTGAGGAAGAACATCCCGATATCGTGGTGAACTTTGCTGCAGAATCACATGTTGACCGCAGTATTGAAAATCCCGGTATTTTCTTGCAGACTAACATCATGGGGGCAGCAACCTTGATGGATGCTTGCCGTAAATACGGTATTAAGCGTTATCATCAAATATCTACGGATGAGGTGTATGGAGATTTAACGCTTTCTGCAGAGGCAAAGCCGTTTACCGAACAAGCCTTAATTCGGCCGAGCTCTCCCTATAGCAGCTCCAAGGCAAGTGCAGATTTGCTTGTTATGGCGTATCACAGAACCTATGGCTTGCCAGTTTCGATTTCGCGCTGCAGCAATAACTATGGTGCTTATCAGTTCCCGGAGAAGCTCATACCGCTGATGATTGCGAATGCTTTGGCAGATAAACCATTACCTGTGTATGGTGAAGGACTGAATGTACGCGATTGGCTGTATGTCGAGGATCACTGCAAGGCTATTGATTTGATTATTCATAAGGGAAGAGTAGGCGAGGTATATAATATCGGCGGTAATAATGAGATGCGCAATATTGATATCGTAAAGCTGATTTGCAAGGAGCTTGGCAAACCGGAGAGCCTGATTACGTATGTAACTGACCGCAAAGGTCATGATATGCGTTACGCAATTGATCCGACTAAGATTCATAATGAGCTTGGCTGGCTTCCCAAAACGAAGTTTGCCGATGGCATTAAAAAGACCATTAAATGGTATCTTGAGAACCAAAAGTGGTGGCAGGATATTATTAATGGCGAGTATCAGCATTATTATGAGAAGATGTATGGAAACAGATAAGAAAAACGAGGGCAGCGTTGCTGACCTCGTTTGCACTATATAGACATAAGATTTTTAATGTATTCAGCCTTACCTTCAGCTTTGCCGTCGTTAATGCCAGCTTCATAAATTTGCTTGCTGAAATTATCCATAGTTGTAAGTCCATCCCTGCTAATCTTACATTAGCAAAATTAAGTAGCAGCTTAAATAACCTGCAAAGGAAGGCTGCACTCGTATAAATATTCCGGTGCAATATCAATTTCATCGCTCCAGGCTACGGAACCACAATCAGCCTTAGCTGTCAGGAAAAAACTGAGATTGTTCAATGGCTTGTAGATTGCTTTTGCAAGAAGTGGGCGAGCATCAAAAAGCTTTTTTTCGCCGCTGGCAAAGGTTAAAATCAGCGTATAATCCTTTTGCGGTTGTACGTTGGTAACTACCCATACTGGCGTTTTCATAATCGTGGTCACTCCTTTTAACGCAATGGTTCGATTTTGTATAAGGGTTCTTCGTTAATAGCCAGTTCCCAATTGGCTATTAGCTCATCTTTGTGAATTTCTGTCCAGGCTGCTATAAATTTAATCTGTCTTTTTGGCATATCTCCTTCAATTAGCTCACCATCAAGATTGAAGGTAGCATAATATCCTTGATATGATGCATGGAAATGAGGCGGATTGTGTTCTCCGTTATTGTACATCTTAATAATAATACCATAAAACATTGAAATAGCCGGCATATTGTTTTCTCTCCTTTAATTATAATATTTGCTCGGGCAAAATACAACATAAGCTGCCAAATTACTACCGACGTAAGCCGATAGGCACTGCTTATTTTGTTGTTATATATAGACAAAACATTCACTTTACAAAATAATATCAAAATATGAAGTTTGATCTATAATAGTTTACCGATATAATATAGATTTCTCAAAAGAACATATTGTTAATCTTTGCTGTGATGTGATGATAATAAAGGCTATTTGGAGGAAATGATGGGATATGCGCAGTGCAGACCAAAGTTGAAAGAAATGTTTTTGACGGATTTTAAAATGGTAGTTGAATATATAATAGTATTATTTGTTATAAAAGTTGCTAAAGGAATGCTTTGAGCTACCTTTATGAAAGTTGCAATAACGTTTTTAGGTAAAATCGTTCTCTGAGTGTTTATGAAAATAGTTATGGATAATTTTCTTATTTAATTGTATAATGTTTACATCAGTAGTGTTAATTAAATTTTACGTTTTTTATGAGAGGTTTTTTAGTTAGAAGTATTTAATGAAATACATGCATAAACGGAGGAATGTTCATGTTTAAATTAAAAAAAATCCATATACAGAATTGGCGTAAGTTACACGGTTTAGAATTAGATATCGGCAATAGATTAACACTAATAAGTGGACATAATGGTGTTGGAAAATCAAATTTACTTTCAATCATAGCTTCTGGTTCTGGGAAAAAAGAATCTCAGAATAAATTTTTGTTAAAAACTAACTTTCATCCAGAATTTGATAGTTATTTTTATATAGATGAAAGTGAATTAAGCAAACAGTATTCCGTTATTTTAGAATATATAGATGAAGATAAATATACAGTGTATAAAGAATTGAGATTGAAAAATGATACGAATAGTAAACGTGGGATTAGGATTATACCTACATTGATTGATTACGATGAAAAATTTGAATCAAAGAAACTTTTTAAGGAAGAAATGAAAAAAAGGTTCAATATTGGATACGAGGCTCGTATAGCTATTCCTACAGTCTTCTTGAGTATTTCTAGATTGCATCCATTGAAAGAAAGTAATGCAGAAACCAAGGAAATGAAACCGGTTTCTAAAGATTTTTTGAAGCAATATATTGAATGGTACAATAAGGTATTACCACATTCTATAAAACTCGATGCTAATGAAATACTGCAAATTAATAAATCTTTAACCGTTAGTGATAGTTACTATATGCCTATATCTAATACCTTGCCTTTAACACAATCTGTTGGTCAAGATAACTTAGGAACAATAATAAGTACTTTATTAAATTTTTATGAGTTATCACAACGAGATGATTATAATGGAGGTTTGTTATGCATAGATGAAGTTGATGTTTCTCTTCATCCGGATGCACAAGAAAGATTAGTTGAACTGCTGGATATAGTATCAAAAAAACTAAAATTGCAGATTATAATTAGTTCACACTCCTTGGTAATAATTAGGGAAATATTAAAATTACGCGAAAGAAAAGAAACGGATTATGCAGTAGGCTATTTGATTAGTAATGAAGTACCTTACTTTAAACAAAATTTATCATATGATGCTATAAAAAGAGATCTATACTTAAAAACGAATATTAATAGACCTAAATTAAAAATATATTTTGAAGATGAAATAGCTGCAAAAGTTTACGATATATTAATGAATACAGTGAATATTTTAGCTTCAGATAAAATAGAAAAATTTGATAAATACAACTCATTAATTTCTAATTTAACACAAACGGAAACAATAGGTGTTCATTTAGGTTGCGAAAATCTTATAAAACTTTCACAAAACGATAATTATTTTAAAACTGTACTAATGATTTTAGATGGTGATGCATCTCAAAAAGAAGGAAAGTTCAAATGGGAGAATGTTAGTAATTATTTAAAATCTAAAAATAATAAATTACCAGAATTGGAACATGAAGACAGGGAATTACCTAAAAACGCACTATGTTTACCTGGCATTCTTCCACCAGAATTGTACTTATACAGAATTATTAATCATTATATTGAGTATGAAGAAGAATATAAATCTTTTTGGAGAGGTCTAGAAGAAATAGAAGATTTAGTTCTAAATACAGCCCAATTTGTTAGGGATAGAATCATTATTACTGGAGAATTAAACAAAACCAATATAAAACAAAAAGGAAAAGAAATTTGTGATTTTGTTGAGCAAAGTAATATATTGGTTGACTATTATAGGAGGACAGAAAATAGAGATGAATTAGTAACGTTTTTGAAAAACTTATCGTGTAAGATAGAACCACTGATGAACCAGTTAAGGGGCCGTTTATATCAAGATTAGAATTGAAGGGAGGTGAAGAGATTGGGGCATACATTTTCTCCTTTAAGATATCCTGGAGGAAAATCAAAACTTTGTCAGTTCGTTTTAGAAACAATAAAAAGGAATAAAATAGAGAAACCTATTTATTGCGAACCGTTTTGTGGCGGGGCTGGTATAGCTATAAATTTGCTTTTAAGCGAATCAGTAGACTCTATAATTATCAATGATTACGATACAGCCATATACTCTATGTGGTATGCCATTGTTAACGATACTGAAGATTTTATTAAAAAAATACGTGATACGGATATAGATATGAATATGTGGCATATACAGAAAAATATATATGACAAATGTATTGCAAATAACAGTGACTATAATTTGGAGTTTGCGTTTGCAACTTTTTTCTTAAATAGGACTAATGTATCTGGTATTATTGAGGGTGGTCCGATAGGTGGGTACAAACAGCAATCAAACTATAAAGTTTATTGTAGATTTAACAAGGAGTCCTTAATAAAAAAAATAACAGATATAGCAAATTTTAAAGAAAAAATATCTTTATATAATAAAGATGCTTCTGCCTTAGTTGAAGAAAATTTGATAAATTGTTGTAACGAGAACTTGTTTGTATACTTCGATCCTCCCTATTATAAACAAGGTAAAAATTTATATAAAAATTTCTTTGACGACAATGATCATGTAGCTTTAGCTCAAAGTATAAAGAGAATGGATAACTATAAGTGGATAACAACTTATGATAATAGTACCAGAATACAAGAAATATATTCTGATAGAGATATTTATGGATATGAATTACAGTATTCTGTGAATAGAGTTCGTAAGGAAACGGAATTGATGTTTGCGAGTAAAACTACTAAACTCTCCTCAGGAAATAATGTAAAATTACATAAATTGTTTACATTCACTAAATAAGGAAATGATTATATTCCAGAGATTTAAAATATGTAAAAACAAGGAAATTCATGTGTTCAGCAAAAGATTTTCTCGTTTTTACGGATCGTCCTAATTTGCGGGTTGCCTGTTACATAATTGGGGCAGATTTAGTTCACAGTTGTGGGGAAATTGGTACTGTATATATTTTTGTACAATTTTTTCAGATATCTTACCCAAAGGTAGTTTTATAAATTATGCAATCAGTGCACGTATCCGTTAAATTTCGACTAGATTCTGATTAACAATGCAGTTCTTCGGCAATCATATTCGTTAGATGTTTTATGTTAAAAAAATGCTTTTGCACCGATTATTGCTAGAGATATAACGTAATATTGCACATACAAGTTTAGCATAAGGAAATTATAAACTTATATTTGATCAACTCGTTATAGGTTATCTTTAAGGTATATTTTAGTAAAAATCATGTATTCTTGACAAAAGCTCTAAATAGTGACATAATGACTATATCGTGACGTGTCATTATATGGGAGGTGCAGCAATGGCAAATAAATGTATCCATGGAAATGAGAGCTTGGCTAAAAAGATTAAATTTAGACGCAATGAACTCCATTTAACAATAGAAGAGGCTGCTATTCGTGCTGGAGTTGGCTCAAAGACGTGGAGTAGATATGAAGCAGGAGGTTCAATTAGATTAGATAAGTGTAAAGGAATATGTAAAGCATTGAATTGGAACAAATTTCCTGATGATGAAGCGAGCAATGATTCTAAAGATAGTTTCAAGGACTTGAAAAAACATGATGCTTGGTCTAAGTTTTTAGAAATTAACTATGGAGCTAAAGCTGCAATTGCATTTGCTGTTGGCAGTGATATAATTTCAGATCAAATAAAAGAGGATTTGCAAGAGCTTTCCTTAAGACCAAAAGGAACTCATATTGGCGAATTGAGTATGTCTTGGCTTAAAGAAAGCTTGCCAGAACAGTTTTTGACTAAATATAACTATGAATTTTTATATTTATTAAAATGTACATTAAACAAAATGAGATTAAGAGCAAAAAATGGAGTTTCGATGGTAGCACATAGTGTTATAGAAGAGCTGTTGTTTTATCTTTGCAATGAGGAAGCCGTAGTCTGGTTCGAAATGAATGAAAGTATTAATGAGTCTTTGGGTAATGAAGATTTTGATATTCAAAATTGGATTTTCGAGTTGTTTGATGATGTGGATATCCTAACTAACCTGTATAATAATGTATATTTAGATTCAGAGCATTCTTATCATTTTTCGCATTGGGAAGATTACCAGTTTTATGTAGATAGATAAGCGGCCAATAAAATCACGGCTTATAAATTGTATAATTTAATATTATACTATCTGCTTAGGCATGGAGTTTGCGCAGATTTTTCTAACCAACTAAATGGAAAGAAACCACAAAATATACTAGGTCTTAATCAAGCACCAAAATTGGACTAGGTCGACCCAACCACAAGTAATGGACTAATGCATAGAAAAAGCGCTTGCCAGATGGCAGGCGCTTTTTAGGTAGGCGGAGCCTACTGCTCCTTAGATAACAGATCCTTGAAGTACTGGTGTTCTTCGGGCGGAGTTTTTAAAATATCCATGGCTTGGTCGATGGAGACATTCAGTGTAGACATAAGATTTTTGATGCTTTCAGCCTTGCCTTCAGCCAAACCTTCAGCTTTGCCTTTAGCCTTGCCGTCATTAATACCAGCTTCATAAATTTGCTTGCTGAAATTATCCATAGTTGCGAGTTCCTCCTTGTGATGGTACGGCAGATGCCAGTGCTTTTTACTGCGTTGGTTGAAACTATACCGGCACGCTATTGTAATAAAGCTCGTCAGGACAAATATCCTGACCTTCAGGCCAGATGACAGTAAATCCATCTGCCTTTGCTAAAGAAAAATAAGAAAAATCCTTGAGCCTGCTATACCATGAACCTTTGATATAAGGCTTTACGTCGAATATTTTAGTTTCACCATTATTGAAAATAACTTTTAGAGTATAATCCTTTTGTACAGTTACGCTGATAGCTGTTGGTCTAAGCATAATTTCACCTCTAGTAATTGTTAACGTAATGGTTCGATTTTAAAATAGCCGTCACCGGCAGATAACAAAATCCAATTTGCGTTTAACTCATCTTCGTGTAAAGCAGTCCAGGCAGTTAAAAGTTTTAATTGCTTGCTGGGGAAAGAACCTTCTAAAATTTTTCCGGTAAAGTCCATAACTATTTCATGCTCATTGTAGACAGCATGTAAATGTGGTATGTTATGTTTTCCGCCTTTTTCACTTTGCATACGAATAATAATACCATAAAACATTGAAATAGCTGGCATACTGTTTTCTCTCCTTTAATTATAATATTTGCTCCGGCAAAATACAACATAAGCTGCCAAACAAAAAAGCAGTACACATAGCATCCGAAAGTCTGGATACCATAGGTACTGCTAAATTACTAACGGTGTGAGCCGCTAGGCACTGCTTATTTTGTTGTAATTTTGAAGCTAAGCTAAGTATATAGAAAAGGGGCAACAAAGTCAAGAGAAAATTCTGAAAATAATAACAATGCTTATCATACGGGTGATACTGTGTGTGCTGAAATTTTTGCGTACTGCCGTAAGCTTCTAATCTGCCGTATACAAAAAAATCAGGACCGCTTTTGCGGTCCTAGTATAAATCATACTATATATTATTGAATCAAGATTTTATATCCGCGTCATATTTGATGCTTGCAATCCAACCACAAGTAATGGACTAATGCAAAAATATTCCGCTCTTAATTATTTAAACATCAAAAGGTTTAACTTGTAATACTTGACTCTGTTGACAGTAGTAATTAGCAAATGTTCTTTAGGCATTGACTCAAGGCGTATTTTTATAGTTTTTTGAGATTTGTCCGTCAGTTTTACCAGTTGAGCCATCGGAATACCTTGACCATAAAATAAAGCTGCCTGCAAGAGAATGTAGTAAATATTTTGCAGTAAATCATCATTACTGATAAATTTATCAACTTTAGCTCTGTATGTTTCCAACTGAGTCTCTTTGCGTTGAAGTACTGCAATTGTATCATTAAAGGTAGATAACAAGAGTCGCATAAAGCCAGTGACAAACGGTGTCATATCGCCTCTGTTTCTTTCACTGTCAGCTTCTTTGAAAAGAGCATAATAAGTTGCACGATTTTTTTTTATAAAAATAGATAACCTTAATGAAGCTAATGGGTGGAAGTGTTTAGATAGAAAATAAGAGGTAATAAATCTATCTGTTCTGCCATTACCATCATAAAAGGGATGGATATAAGCAAAAAAATAATGGAATATACTTACCCTGACAAGTAATGGAACGCTTTCATCGTTTAAAAGCTCTAAAGCATACTGCATTAAACTTATAATCCGTTCCTCAGGCATAACTCCTTGATGAATGGTTTTACCGGTGCCGGAATCAATATCAACAGAAGACTTTCGGAATAAATTACCGTCTAATTCGTTGTCAGGATTTTCTGCAATAACTTCAGCATGTGCAAAATCATCGTAAAAAGCTCTTACGTCTTCACATGTTTTGAATTCTATATTCGTTCTCCCCAGCAAATCTTCATACTTATGAATTACTGAAGTGAAACGTGCCGAACGTGGTGCAGTACCGTCAATGATATCACGCAATTCTTTCCTTGTGCTATGGATACCTTCTATTTCATTGGTAGATTTAACTTCTTCAAGTATAGACAATAACGTAAATTGATCTAACACTATTTTAGGCACAGAATGTATTACATACAACAGTGTTTCGTATGATTTGTATATCTGCTCCATGAGTAGCGCTATTTCTTGCGTGTAAATGAGAAATGCTGAATAAGTATTTTTGCGATTATATTCTTTGATGGGCATATCAAAATGTTGGGTAAAAGGTGCGGCATAGCGTTTGGAATACTCTAATTCATAGCCGTTTTCATTGGTATAATATACTTTTTTTAGTGGTTCATATTTCATATTTACTCCTAACGTCTTTGGTAAAAAGGGCTGATTTTCCAAAAGACACTAAACGTCTTTGGTAAAAAAGGCCGATTTTCCAAAAGACAATTAACGTCTTTGGTAAAAAAGGCTGATTTTCCAAAAGACAACTAAAATCTTGCGAATTGATGTGCATACCGTAGAAAGAAGATATTAACGGCATACTGTTTTCTTTCCTTTAATTATAATATCTGCTCCGGCAAAATACAACATAGGGTGCTGAACAAAAAGCAGTACCTACGGCATCCGGAGGTTCCGGATACCGTAGGTGCTATCAACATTTTATCTCAATTTCTGTAATCTACTTTACAAAATCTGCGCTATATACTTTTCTTACGAGAAAACTGCAACTTTTTATTGACAGTTACAAAGAATTACTGTATTATCATGCACATAACTTAATAACGGGCGATGAAGAGAAGAGTAAATGTACGAGCCTGGCAAAGAGAGCCTTCGTGACGGTGCAAGAGGGAGCAGGTGGTGACATTGAAGATGGTCTTGGAGCCGATGGGCTGAGATGCTTGCATTTAGGCCGTCCGGGTGCACCCGTTACAGTGCTGGAGTATTAAAGGGTAAACAACCCCTGCGTACTTGATGAGGTCCGTGTGGTGACATATGGATGAATTAGGGTGGTATCACGAAGCAACGCTTTCGTCCCTGTATTTTTACAGGAACGGAAGCTTTTTTATTGCTCTTCCTCCTGTAGCAAGTCGAAAATCTAAGTTAGGAAATGTAGGAGGAACAAACAATGCCGATTAAAATCAATGACCATTTATCCGCTATCTGCCAACTGCAGGAAGAAGGAATTTTTACCATGACTGAGCAACGCGCGACAACGCAGCGCATCCGTCCGCTGAAGGTGTGTGTACTGAACCTGATGCCGCTGAAGAAGCCGACAGAAATTCAGCTGCTGCGTCTTTTGGGGAACTCTCCGCTGCAGATAGAGGTCGATTTCTGCCGTACCGTGAGCCGTGAAACAACGCATACCGATAATTCGTATCTTGACCGTGCTTATCTGGAGTTTGACGATGTTAAGGACCGATATTACGATGCGTTCTTAATGACGGGTGCGCCTGTAGAAACTATTCCCTTTGAGGCAGTAGATTACTGGAAGGAAATAGAAGCCTATCTTGATTGGGCGGAATATCACTGTTATTCTACGATGACACTTTGTTGGGGCGCGCAGGCTGCCTTGTATCATTATTACGGCGTAAACAAAACGATTTTGCCGGCGAAGATGTTTGGCATCTTCCCCTACGGCCTGACGGTGAAAAATCATCCGCTGCTGCGTGGCTTTGACGACAGATACTTTATTCCGCAGTCACGTCATACCGCGGTTGATGATGATGCGATTGATGCCTGCAAGGCGCTACAGGTGCTGTCACGTTCGGTAGAGAACGGCATCAACATCTGTGCGACCAAGGATTTGCGCCGCATTTTCGTCTTAGGTCATTTTGAATATGATCGCTATACGTTGGCTAATGAATATTTCCGTGATAAGAAAAAGAATTTGCCGATTGATTTGCCGGAATTCTACTTCCCCGATGGCGATACAACGCAGGAGCCTGTGTTTAAATGGCGCAGCTACGCGCATCTGTTCTATATGAACTGGCTGAACATCGTTTACCAGGATACGCCGTATGATTTGCACGAGCTGGCACCGGCAAGCGGTAATAAGCTAGATAAGGCTTTGGGCGAATATAATAAAATTCTTTTGCAGCTGCAGCGCATGGGTGCCGCAATTCCTGCCAACCAATAATTTGAAGATGATAAATTTTTGAAGGAGCGATAGAAAATGAGTGAGTTAAAAATCAATACCAAATGCTTAGTAGGCGGCTACAAACCCGGCAACGGTGAACCGCGTCAGATTCCTATTATCCAATCCACTACCTTTAAGTACGATACAAGCGAGGCAATGGGCAAGCTGTTCGACCTGGAGGCTACAGGATATTTTTACTCCCGCCTGCAAAACCCGACCTGCGATTTTGTAGCAGCTAAGATTGCGGAGCTGGAGGGCGGTGCTGCAGCGATGCTCACTTCCTCCGGACAGGCAGCGAACTTCTTTGCCCTGTTCAACATCTGCGAGGCGGGCAGCCATATTGTTGCTTCTTCTTCGATTTACGGCGGCAGCTATAATCTGATCGATGTAACGCTGGCGAAGATGGGCGTAACAGCAACCTTTGTTTCTCCCGATGCGACGGACGAGGAGTTGGATGCTGCTTTTCAGGATAATACTAAGGCCGTGTTTGGCGAAATTATTGCCAATCCTGCGTTGACGGTGTTGGATATTGAAAAATTTGCCGACGCTGCGCATCGTCATGGTGTGCCCTTAATCGTGGATAACACCTTCCCGACACCGATTAACTGTCGTCCTATTGAATGGGGTGCAGACATCGTAACGCATTCCACAACGAAGTATATGGATGGTCATGCTGCCTGCCTTGGCGGTGCGATTATCGACGGCGGCAAGTTCGACTGGCTGGCGCATGCCGACAAGTTCCCCGGTCTGTGCGCACCGGATGAATCATATCACGGAATTACCTACGCCGAAAAGTTTGGCAAGGAGGGTGCGTTTATTACGAAGGCAACGGCGCAGCTGATGCGTGATTTCGGCGCTATGCAGTCGCCGCAAAGCGCGTTTATTCTGAATCTTGGACTGGAATCGCTGCATGTGCGTATGCCGCGCCATGTAGAAAACGCTCAGGCTATAGCGGAATTTTTGGAGCAGCAGCCGCAGGTGGAATATGTCAACTACCCCGGATTGAAGTCCAATAAATATTATGCTCTTGCGCAAAAATATCTTGGCAACGGCGGCTGTGGCGTTGTTTCCTTCAACCTGAAGGGAGGACGCAAGGCAGCGGAAGCCTTTATGAAGCGCTTGCAGCTTGCGGCAATCGAAACACATGTTGCCGACGCGCGTACCTGCTGCCTGAACCCGGCAACTACAACGCATCGCCAGATGACGGATGAGCAGCTGGCGGCGGCCGGTATTCCTGCAGGCTTGGTGCGTCTGTCCTGCGGTCTGGAGGATAAGGAGGATTTGCTGGCAGATTTGCAGCAGGCACTGGCAGGTATTACAGAGTAAATCCAGTAGCTTTTATAATAAATTTTGAAGGCTGGTCCTGTGGGCCGGTCTTCTTTTTTATATAGTTATGCTATACTATTTATTTACATCTTGCGTATTAAAGTGTACAATAAATGTAATCAAGTCTGGCAAAAAACAGATATTTTGCTTAGATAAAGCTGTAATAAATGGAGGAAGGGGCTATGTGTATGGATTTGTATAATGTACAAAAGCTGCTGCAGGCCAAGATTCTGACCGGCAGCGAGCTGATGCACCGCCAAATTGAGTCCTGCTGCGGCAGTGACATGATGAGCGATGTTCTGGCCTTTACCAAACGCAACACCTTGCTGTGCACGGGACTGACTAATATGCAGGTAGTGCGCACCGCCGATATGACGGAGCTGAGCGCGCTGGTATTTGTGCGGGGAAAGGTGCCTGATGCTGATATTGTGGCAGCGGCGGCGGAAAATAATCTGCCGGTTCTGGCTACCGATTATACCTTATTTGAAGCCTGCGGCATTCTTTACGGAGCAGGTATCCGTGGCTGCAGCAAAAAGGAGTAAAGCAAAATGACAGACAGTAAATCAGTAAAATTAGCCTTTGACTGCGTGGGCGGCGATTTTGAACGCGCAGGCGAAGCCTCTTCTAAAATAAAAAAGATGCTGCAGCGCCTGGGCATTCCGGCAGATATTGTTCGCCGTATTGCCATCGGCACCTATGAGGCGGAAATGAACGTTATCATTCACGCCGGCGGCGGCAATGTAGCGGCCGAGGTGTTCCCGGATGCTACGGTTATTACTGTAACCGACCACGGCCCCGGAATCCCTGATATTAACAAGGCCTTGCAGGAGGGCTGGTCTACTGCGCCTGATTATGTGCGTCAGATGGGCTTTGGCGCCGGCATGGGCCTGCCTAATATGGTAAAGTGCTCCGATAAGTTTGATATTCAGTCCAAGGTGGGTGAAGGAACCTGCATTACGATGCTGTTCAAGCACCAGAGCGAGGATTTATAAGAGATTTTAGGAAACGAGGTGATACGCAATGGCTCCTCAACCAACAACATATTTCCATTCGGTGGAATTGCAGCGGAATAAATGTCAGGGCTGCGTATCCTGCGTCAAGCTGTGTCCGACAGAGGCCATCCGCGTGCGCAACGGCAAGGCAGAGATTTTGGGCGACCGCTGCATTGACTGCGGTGCCTGTGCTGCAGGCTGTCCCTATCATGCCTTTAACGTAAAAACCGACACGCTGGAGGGCCTGGCCGATTATGCTTATAATATTGTGCTGCCTGCGCCTTCATTGTATGCGCAGTTTCCGGATAATATTCCGCTGGAAAGCATCTGGCAGGGATTGCATAATATAGGCTTTGATGAAATTTTTGATGTTTCACTGGCTTCGGAGTATATCGCCCTGGAAATAGAAGAATATGTAAAAAAGAACAGCAACGGACGCAAGCCGTTGATTTCATCTACCTGCCCCGCAGTTATGCGCTTGATTCAGGTGAAGTTCCCCGAGCTGATTAAGCAGGTGGTACCTGTACTGCCGCCGGTGGAGGCTGCGGCGATTTACGTGAAGCGTGAAGCAGCGGCGCGCAAGCAGCTGCCGAAGGAGCTGATAGGCGTATGGTTTATCTCGCCTTGTCCTTCCAAGGAAACTAATATCCGCCAGTCAGTAGATGTGCATCATACAGAGCTTACCGGCAGCTTCAGCCTGTCGGAGATTTACGGACTGCTGCTGAAGAACCTTGGCGGCACGCATGAGCTGAATGTGCGCACCGGTTCATCCTACGGCATGGCCTGGGGAACCTATGGCGGCGAAATTGAAAGCGCCGGTATTACCAACGGTCTGGCAATTCACGGCATTGATAATGTTTATGACCTGCTGGAGCAGGTTTCCATGAATAAAATGCCGCAGCTTGATTATGTGGAATGCAGTGCCTGCAAAGGTGGCTGTCTGGGCGGCCTTTTGGCAGCAGAAAACAAGTTCGTGGCAGAATGCAATCTGCGCAGACGCATTGCCGCTTTGCGGGAGCAGGAGCCGGCGGACAGGCGTGAAGCTATGGCGCGCACGATGGTGCTGGAGGATTTCCCGCATTCTGAGGCTTACCGCAAGAAGCTGGTGGCGCGTCCGATGATGCAGCTTGATGATGATATCATGGAAGCGATGAAAAAGTTCGAGCGCATGGAAGAGGTGCTCTGCTCCTTGCCCGGTCTGGACTGCGGTGCCTGCGGTGCACCCAGCTGTCAGGGACTGGCGGAGGATATTGTGCAGGGCAAGGCGCACGAAATAGATTGTATTTTTAAATTGCGTGCCAGTGTACATAAATTGTCACAGGGCATGCTGGAGCTGGCTAAGCAGATACCTATTTATCACGAGCCGGCAGAAATAAATAAAACGGAGGCAGACAACGATGAAGGTTAAAGAAATGATTGAGAAGCTCGATTTGAAGCTTCTGACTAAGGATGTAAGTGAGGACGCTTTGTATGCAGAGGTAGAAGGCGGTTATGCTTCCGATTTATTGAGTAATGCTATGGGCCAGGGCCAGCCCGGTATGGTTTGGGTAACGATGCAGGGACATCAGAATGTTGCTGCCGTTGCTTCGCTGATTGGCTTTGCGGCGGTTATCGTAGCAGGCGACGGTCCGGTAGCAGAGGATACGCTGCATAAGGCAAATCTGAATGATGTTGTTGTTGCGGTAACCGAAGCGCCTGCTTTTGAGGTTATCGGCAAGCTGTATGAATTGGGTGTTGGCAAGAAGGACTAAGCAATGCAGACAGTTCTGGCGGATTTACATGTACATACACTGCTTTCGCCCTGCGCTGAGGTAGAAATGACACCGCATCATATTGTGATGCGTGCCGCCGAGTATGGCATTGGCGCGGTTGCTATTACCGATCATAACGCCAGTGCCAACGTGCCGGCTGCGCTGGAGGCAGCGCAGCGCTACGGCGTGAAGGTGTTCCCCGGTATGGAAGTGGAAAGCAGTGAAGAGGCGCATATTGTGGCGCTGTTTGATACGCTGGAGCAGCTGCAGAGATGGCAGCTGCTGGTTGATGAGCATATGAACGGTATGCTGAATGATGTCGAACGTTTCGGTGCTCAGTATGTAGTAGATGCCGAGGACGAGTTTGTGCGTGAGGAGCAGCGTCTGCTGCATGCGCCGTTGTCGCTGACTGCGGCGCAGGTTGTGCAGCAGGTTGCAGCCTTGGGCGGCCTTACTATTGCCGCTCATATCGACCGTCCTTCCTACAGCATTTTGGGACAGCTGGGCTTTATTGAGCCGGACTTCGGCTTTGCTGCTGCCGAAATTTCTGCAGCAGGCTGGCAGCGCAAGCTGCAGTCGAAGCTGCAGCGTCTGGCAGGCTATCTGCCGTTTATTACGAATTCCGATGCACATAATATTTATGATTTTGTACAGGGACCGAAAAATTTACTTCAGGTGGAGGAATTAACAATAGCAGAACTGAAATTGGCGCTGGCAGGCAAAGGGATGCGTAAGGTCCTGCCGGGACAATTTTCAGACTTTTGTAAAGAATGATGTAAATAGAGTATACTATATAGCAAAAATAACATAAATAGTATTGTGCATTTGCTTGCAAAATGGTATACTGAGTTGGTAAGTTTACAAAAAATCCTTTAGAGGAGGGGTAGTATGAACAATAGTGAAAACCGTCTTGAGCGTAAATGCAGCTGCTGCGGCGTCGAAAATCCGGAAAAGCAGCGCATAGATGCCATTCTGGAAAAGTACGCAGATGTTAAGGGACCGTTGATTCCTATTCTGCAGGAAGTGCAGAACCTGTACAACTATTTGCCTAAGGATGTACTGGAGTATATTGCCGATAAAACAGGTACGCCTATTTCCGAAATTTACGGCGTTGTAACCTTTTATTCATTGTTCCATCTTAATCCGCGCGGACGCAACGTTATCCGCGTCTGCCAGGGAACTGCCTGCCATGTGCGTGGCGGCAAAACAATTCTGCAGGCGTTGGAAAAGCAGCTGGGTATTAAGGCCGGACATACGACCGATGACCTGCGCTTTACCTTAGAAACTGTAGCCTGCATCGGCGCCTGTGGCTTAGCGCCGGTTATGCAGATTAATGATGATACGCATGGACGCCTGACCACCGACAAGCTGGCAAGTATCTTGGCAAGGTATAAATAAAATGCGGGAGCTGGCATTACACATCTTGGATATAGCCCAAAATTCTGTGGCTGCCGGTGCTCGTCACATCTGGCTGACTGTCAGCGAAAATGAACAGGGGTACTTTGTTTTCAGCGTCCGCGATGACGGCAAGGGTATGGATAGCGAGATGCTGCAGCGGGTGCGTGACCCCTTTGTTACCAGCCGTACTACCAGAAAGGTAGGTATGGGAATTCCCTTTATCGATATGGTTACGCAGCAATGCGGCGGACATCTGGAGCTGCAATCTACGCCCGGAAAGGGAACCGAGCTGACTGCATATTTTGCGGCAGATAATATTGACCGGCCGCCGCTGGGAGATATTGTGAGCAGCGTGCAGGTACTGTTGGCGGGGGCGCCGCAGCTGGAGCTGGAATTTGCCTATAACGGTGCCAAGGGCTCGCTGGTGTTCAGAACGCAGGAGGTCAGAGAAATATTAGGCGAAGCGTGTGACTTTGCCAATCCTGAAATATATGCCTGGCTGGGTGCTTATTTAAAAGAGCAGCTGGCACAGATGCAGGGTGAGGAGGTATAAACAAATGAAAAGCTTAGCGGATTTACACGCTTTGAGAGATAAGCTGAAAGCAGATATCAAGCTGCGTCAGAGCTCAGGTACAAAAATTATTGTAGGGATGGGTACCTGCGGTATTGCTGCCGGTGCGCGCGAGGTTATGAGCGCTATCCTGCAGGAGCTGAACAAGCGTCATTTATTTGATGTGCAGGTGCAGCAGACAGGCTGTATCGGCATGTGCGAAAAAGAGGTGCTCGTTGACGTAGTGCGTCCGGGCGAAGCACGCATTACCTATGGCAAGGTAACTCCGGAGGATGTTCCCAAAATTATCGCAGAGCATGTGGTAAACGGTCATATTGTGGAAGAGCTTGTTGTAGGCAGGCTGGATCAGGAATAAGCCGCAGGCAGGGTACACAGTTGTTGGAGAAGCTGATGTATCGTAGCTTGTAAACAAAACAGGTGGAGGAAAAATATTATGCAGCATATAAGAGCTCACGTTTTAGTGTGTGGCGGTACGGGCTGTAAGGCCAACGGCTCGAAGGAAATCCAGCTGACTTTTGCCAGAGAGCTGCAAAAGTTTGGTCTGCAGGATGAGGTGATGGTTGTCGAAACAGGCTGCCATGGCTTCTGCGAGCACGGACCGCTGGTTATCGTTTATCCGGAAGGCACCTTCTATTGCAGTGTAAAGCCGGAGGACGTTAAAACCATCGTTGAAGAACATTTATATAAAGGACGCATCGTGCAGCGTTTGCTTTATCGTGAACCCATTAATCAGGAGCAGGTTCCGCGTTATTCGGAAATCGGCTTCTACAAAAAGCAGCATCGCCTGGTATTGGCTAACTGCGGCGCTATTAACCCGGAAGCTATTGAAGAATATATCGCCGTAGGCGGTTATGAGGCATTGGCTAAGGCTGTTACGCAGATGACTCCGCAGGAGGTTGTGGACGAGGTCAAAAAATCCGGCCTGCGCGGTCGTGGCGGCGGCGGCTTCCCGACCGGTATGAAATGGCAGTTTGCCAAAAACTCCGAGAGCGATAAAAAGTATGTTATCTGTAATGCGGACGAGGGTGACCCGGGCGCATTTATGGACCGCAGCGTATTGGAGGGCGACCCGCACTGTGTATTGGAAGGCATGGCTATCTGCGGTTATGCTATGGGTGCGGATGAAGGCTATATCTATGTACGTGCGGAATATCCGCTGGCTATCAAACGCTTGCGTACCGCAATTGCTCAGGCTGAAGAAATGGGTCTGTTAGGCGAGCATATTTTTGAAAGCGATTTCAGCTTTACTATTCATATCAAAGAGGGCGCCGGTGCCTTTGTCTGCGGCGAAGAAACTGCCCTAATGGCTTCTATCGAAGGCAAGCGCGGTATGCCGCGCCCACGCCCGCCTTTCCCTGCGGTCAGCGGCCTGTGGGGCAAGCCGACGAATATCAACAACGTAGAAACCTTTGCCAATGTTGCGCAGATTATTGTTAACGGCGCAGACTGGTACTGCCAGCTGGGTACAGAAAAATCTAAGGGCACCAAGGTTTTCGCACTGACAGGCAAAATCAATAATACCGGTCTGGCAGAGGTGCCGATGGGTATTACCATGCGCGAGATTATCTATGATATCGGCGGCGGTATTACCAACGGCAAAAAGTTTAAGGCTGTACAGATCGGCGGTCCGTCCGGTGGCTGCTTGCCTGAAAGCATGCTGGATTTGCCTGTTGATTATGATTCTCTGATTGCTGCCGGCGCTATGATGGGCAGCGGCGGTCTGGTTGTTATGGATGAGGATACCTGCATGGTTGACGTTGCCAAGTTCTTCCTGAACTTTACGCAATCGGAATCCTGCGGCAAATGCACTCCCTGCCGCGAAGGCACGAAGCGTATGCTGGAAATCCTTACCCGTATTACGGAGGGCCAGGGACGTGAGGGCGATATCGAGCTGCTGGAAAACCTGGCCAAGAATATCAAGGAAACAGCTTTGTGCGGCTTGGGCCAGACTGCTCCTAATCCTGTTTTGAGTACCCTGAAATACTTCAGAGACGAGTATGAAGCGCATATCAAAGAGAAGCGCTGTCCCGCAGGTGTTTGTGAAAAGATGCTGCATTATGAAATCAGCGATGCCTGCCGCGGCTGCGGTCTGTGTGCACGTCAATGCCCGGTACAGGCTATCGGCGGTTCACCGAAAACAAAACATGTTATTGATCAGAATAAATGCATTAAATGCGGTGCCTGCATGACGGCGTGTCCGTTTAAGGCAATCAGCAAGGCATAAGGAGGGGACTGAAGATGCAGATGGTTAATTTAACAATTGATGGAAAACAGATTCAGGCCCCGGCGGGTTCCAGTGTACTGGAGGCTGCACGCAGCGCAGGTATTTACATTCCTACACTGTGCTATCATCCGGACCTGCGTCCGGAGGGTGCCTGCCGCCTGTGTATGGTAGAGGCCAGCGGTGCGCGTACTCTGGTTGCTTCCTGCGTATATCCTGTAAGCGAGGGTATGGTAGTAAAAACTAATACCTCCAAGGTACGCGAAGCACGTAAAACAGTACTGGAGCTGCTTTTGACCAATCACCCGAAGGACTGCCTGTGCTGTCAGAAGAACGGTGACTGCGAGCTGCAGAAAATTGCCGCTGACTTAGGCGTGCGTAAGCTGCGCTTCGAGGGTGGCGAAACAAGGGCGCGTACTATTGATAACAGTAATCCTTCTTTGGTACGCGATCAGGAAAAATGCATTCTCTGCGGCCGCTGCATCCGTGTCTGTCGTGATGTGCAGGGCATGAGCGTTTACAGCTTTGCCGGCCGCGGCTTCAACACCATGGTATCTACAGCCTTTGAGCATGACCTGCTCAACAGTGCCTGCACCTACTGCGGCCAGTGCGCCGATGTCTGCCCGACGGGCGCTATCGTGGAAAAGGATGATACCGACAAGGTTTGGGATGCAATCAATAATCCTGAGAAGGTTGTTGTAGTACAAACTGCTCCGTCAGTGCGCGTAGCTCTGGGCGAGGAGCTGGGCATTCCGGCAGGTCAGGTTGTTACCGGCAAAATGGTGGCGGCATTGCGTCATTTAGGCTTTGACAAGGTTTTTGATACAAACTTCTCTGCCGACCTTACTATTATGGAGGAAGGCCACGAGTTCCTGCAGCGTTTGCAGAACGGCGGCGTACTGCCGATGATTACCTCCTGCAGCCCCGGCTGGGTAAATATGATTGAGCTGAAATATCCTGAGCTGCTGCCACATCTGTCTACTGCCAAATCTCCGCAGCAGATGTTTGGCGCTGTTGCCAAAACCTACTTTGCGGAACGTGCAGGCATTGATCCTGCTAAAATCATCAGTGTATCCGTAATGCCCTGTACTGCGAAAAAGGCGGAGGCTGCACGCGAGGAAATGTGCGCCAGCGGTTATCGTGATGTAGACGTAGTTATTACCACGCGTGAGCTTGGACGCATGATTCGCGAGGCAGGTATTGATTTTAATGCACTGGAGGAAGCAGAGTTCGATTCTCCGCTGGGAACCGGTACAGGTGCTGCGGTTATCTTCGGTACGACCGGTGGCGTAATGGAAGCAGCATTGCGTACGGTGGCTGAGGTTGTTGCCGGCAAAGAGCTGCCGAAGCTTGAATATAATGAGGTGCGCGGCATGGAGCAGACACGTGAGGCTGTTATTGATGTAGCAGGCGTATCCGTGAAGGTTGCCATAGTACATACGCTTAAATCTGCTAAAATAATGCTGGAACGCATTAAAGCAGGTACAGCGGATTACCAGTTCATTGAGGTTATGGCCTGCCCGGGCGGCTGCATCGGCGGCGGCGGTCAGCCGGTTCCGGTAGATGCTTCTATCAGGCAAAAACGCCGTGAAGCGATTTTTAATTGCGACCGTACAAGCGAATTACGAAAATCGCACGAAAACCCGGAAATAAAAACACTTTATGATACTTGGTTAGGTAAACCTCTTTCTGAGAAGGCGCATAGTCTATTACACACACACTACCACGCGCAAAACCGTTAATTGTTCTATCTGGATAATACAAATCCCCCTTTTTTTCATTGAAAAGAAGGGGGTGTTTTGTAAATTTGTAAAGAAAAAGCTTGCAGTGTTACAATTTTATTGGTATTATATATATCGTTGAGTGCAATTTGCCTGCTATGTAAAACACAGGAAAAATTTGACAGAAAAAAGTGAAGTTTTTCTGAAAATGTGTTATAATTGTAGCAGATACTAAAGAAGCCTTTGAAAAAATATTTATAGTATAAGCAGGAGTTTTCTCTTATATGTCGAAATGACTATATAGTCAAGTATGAAATATTTGTGAAGAGCTTGATATACGGTAATATCTTATTTGTAATGCCGCAGGGTATTGCTGATAAGTTATATGCAAAGGGGTAACACCCTTATAAAAACTCAATGTCCTAATTAAAAGGAGGAAGGTAAACATGATCGATATTAAAGATCGCATTTGTGACGTAGTAGCTGACAAAGTGATGAGCGCTGAAGCTGCTGCAGAATTCGTAAAAGATGGTGACAATTTAGGTGTCAGCGGTTTTACCCCGTCTGGCTATCCGAAAGCTGTTCCTCTGGCTCTTGCTGAAAAGGGCAAAAAAACTCCTTTCAAAGTTAACGTTTGGACTGGCGCATCTGTTGGTCCTGAAATCGACCAAGCAATGGTTGAAGCTGGCATCATTGACCGTCGTCTGCCTTACCAGACCAACGGCACCATGCGTAAAGCTATCAACGCTGGTAAAGTAAAATACGCTGATATTCATCTGTCTCACATGGCTCAAATGGTTCGCTATGGCTTCATGGCTGGCCGTCCGACTGGTCCGGATGTTGCAATCGTTGAAGTTTGCAAAATCAATGACCTCGGTGATGGCAAAGTAGGCCTGATCCCGACCACTTCCATGGGCAACAGCTCCTCTTATGTAGCTGGCGCTAAAAAGGTTATCGTTGAAGTTAACGTTACCCAACCGGTAGGCCTGGAAGGCATGCATGACTCCTATGTTCCTCTGGATCCTCCGTACCGCAAAGCTATTCCTGTTGAAAAACCGGAAGACCGCATCGGTACCACCTACATTCCTTGCGAAGTAGATAAAATCGTTGCAGTTGTACCTTGTGACATTACTGATAAAGTTCGTCCGCTGGGCGAAATCGACGAAGACGCTAAACATATGGGCGCTAACCTCGTTAACTTCCTGAAAAACGAAGTTAAAGAAGGCCGTCTGCCGAAAAACCTGCTGCCGCTGCAATCCGGCGTAGGCTCCGTTGCTAACGCAGTTATCAATGGTCTGGTTAACTCCGATTTCGAAGACCTGACCGTTTACACTGAGGTTATTCAAGATGGTATGTTCGACCTGATCGACGCTGGTAAACTCCGCGTTGCTTCCGGTACCGCTCTGACTCCGTCTCCTGAGTGCCAAAAGAAATTCTACGAGAACGTAGAACACTACAAAAAATACTTGCTGCTCCGTCCGCAAGAAATCTCCAACAGCCCTGAAGTTGCTCGTCGTATCGGCGTAATTGCAATGAACACCGCTATTGAAGTTGATATCTATGGTAACGTAAACTCCACTCATGTTTGCGGCACCAAGCTGATGAACGGCGTTGGTGGTTCCGGCGACTTCGCTCGTAACGGCTACCTGACCGTATTCTTCACTAACTCCCTGGCAAAAGGCGGCAAGATTTCTTCCGTAGTTCCGTTCTGCAGCCATATCGACCATGCTACTCTGGATGTTGACGTTATCGTTTCCGAACGTGGCGTTGCTGACCTGCGTGGTCTGAGCCCGAAAGAAAAAGCTCCGATCATCATCGATCAGATCGCTAACCCGAAATATCAACCTTGGCTGTATGATTACTTCAAACGCGCTTGCGAAGCTTGCGGCAACAGCCAGACTCCGCATATCCTGAGCGAAGCTTTCAAATGCTATGAAGTATTTGCAGAAACCGGTTCCATGGAAGGCATGGTTGAAGGTAAATAATTAAAAAAACTTTGCGAAACCCCTTGTTAAGTTTTGCAAAATAGGTTAAACTATGTAATGTGCTTGCCGGTGGGTGAGATTCCCGCCGGCAGGTATACATAGACAAAGCCTTACCTAAGGCTTTGCCAAATAAACTTAGTTGACGAAGTCTCACCCTAGACTTTGCCATATATAGCCGTCATAGACGGAACACTCTCACCATCATTTCGGAACCGTCCAATCCGAAATATGAAACACAAATATTTTAAGGAGGATTTGAGAATGGCATTTGAAAACATTAAAGCTGGTTTAGAGAAATATCATGCTGAAGTTGAAGCTAAACTGGCAAAATTCCCTGAACGCGCAAACCTGGTTCCTAACAGACTGTACACCCCGGTAGATCTTGGTGAAAACTTTGACTACATGACTAAACTGGGCTTCCCTGGTGAATATCCTTACACCCGTGGTGTTCAACCGACCATGTATCGTGGCCGTTTCTGGACCATGCGTATGTACGCTGGTTTCTCCACCGCTGAAGAATCCAACAAACGTTATCGTTACCTGCTGGCTAACGGTGGTTCCGGCCTGTCCTGCGCATTCGACCTGCCGACCCAGATTGGTTATGATTCCACCGATCCGATGGCTGAAGGCGAAGTTGGTAAAGTAGGCGTAGCTATCGACTCCCTGGCTGACATGGAAATCCTGTTCGACCAAATTTCCCTGGATAAAGTATCCACTTCTATGACCATCAACGCTCCTGCTTCCGTACTGCTGGCTATGTACATTGCAGTAGCTGAGAAACAAGGCGTTTCCGCTGACAAACTGCGTGGTACCATTCAGAACGATATTCTGAAAGAGTATGCTGCTCGCGGCACTTACATTTTCCCGCCGAAACCGTCCATGCGTTTGATCACCAACATTTTTGAATATTGCTCCAAGAACGTACCGCTGTGGAACACCATTTCCATTTCCGGTTACCATATCCGTGAAGCTGGTTCCACCGCTTCTCAGGAAATCGCATTCACCATTGCTGATGGTATCGCTTATGTAGAAGCTGCTATCAAAGCTGGTCTGGACGTTGACGCATTTGCAGGCCGTCTGTCCTTCTTCTGGAATGCTCATAACAACGTACTCGAAGAAGTTGCTAAATTCCGTGCTTCCCGTCGTGTATGGTCCAAAGTTATGAAAGAGCGTTTTGGCGCTAAGAAAGCTAAATCCATGATGCTGCGTGTACATACCCAAACCGCTGGCTCCATGCTGACCGCTCAACAACCGAACAACAACATCGTTCGTGTTGCTCTGCAAACTGCTGCTGCTGTAATGGGTGGTACTCAATCCCTGCACACCAACTCCAAAGACGAAGCTCTGGCACTGCCGACCACTGAGTCTGTAACCATCGCTCTGCGTACCCAACAAATCGTTGCTTACGAATCCGGCCTGGCTGACACCATCGATCCGTTGGGCGGCTCCTACTATGTAGAAGCTCTGACCGATAAGATCGAAGCTGAAGCTTGGGAATACATTAAGAAAATTGACGAAATCGGTGGCGCTCCTGAAGCTATCGCTAAAGGCTACATCCAAAAAGAAATCCAAGACTCTGCTTACAAATGGCAGATGGAAATCGAAAAAGGTGACCGTATCATCGTTGGCGTTAACAAATTCACCCAAGAAGAAGAAGCTCCGAAAAACCTGCTGCGCGTAGACGGTTCTGTAGGCAAGCTGCAAGCTGAAAAGATTGCTGCTCTGAAAGCTCGCCGTGACAACGCTAAAGTAGAAGAAACTCTGGCTGCTCTGAAAGCTGCATGCGCAGACGAAAATGTAAACCTGATGCCTTACATCCTGGATGCAGTTCGTGCATATGCAACCGAAGGTGAAATCTGCGGCGTTATGAGACAAGTATTCGGTGAATACCAACCTCATACTGCACTCTAATTTGTAAACTCAACCAATATACGGAGGTAAACTATAATGGCAAACGTTAAAGTTTTAGTTGCTAAACCGGGTCTGGATGGCCATGACCGCGGTGCTAAAGTTGTAGCTCGTGCTCTGCGCGACGCTGGTTTTGAAGTTATCTACACCGGTATCCGTCTGACTCCGGAACAAATCGCTGAAGCTGCTCTGCAAGACGACGTAAACGTTGTTGCACTGTCCCTGCTGTCCGGCGCTCACAACACCCTTTTCCCGAAAGTAGTTGAACTGCTGAAAGAAAAAGGCCTGAACGACGTTCTGGTTATCGGCGGCGGCGTTATTCCTGACGCTGACATCCCTGGCCTGAAAGCTGCTGGCATTGCTGAAGTATTCACTCCGGGCACCCCGACCAGCAAAATTGTTGATTTCATCAACGCTAACGTTAAATAATTTTATCCCTTAAAGCAAGCCGGGTTTGTCCCGGCTTGCCTTATAAAATATTCACTATCCAAAAACAAGGCGGTGTGAATTATGGAAATAGTAGATAAATTATTAAATCATTCTCGTCTTGCATTATCTAAAGCAATCACTGCTGTTGAAAATGAATACGATGATGCTGTCAAAATTATGACAGAGATTTATCCTCATACTGGTAATGCTTATGTAATTGGTATCACTGGCCCTCCGGGTGCAGGTAAAAGTACTCTGACTGATAAATTGGCTAAAGAATACCGTAAACGCGGCAAGACCGTAGGTATCGTAGCAATTGACCCCACTAGCCCGTATTCTGGCGGCGCTATCTTAGGCGACCGTATCAGAATGATGGATCTGACCGCAGACGAAGGTATTTTCGTACGCTCTATGGCAACACGCGGCAGTCTTGGCGGCCTGTCCCAAAAAGCAGGCGACGCTGTTAAATTAATGGATGCTTTCGGCATGGATGTTATTATCGTTGAAACCGTAGGCGTAGGACAATCTGAGGTTGACATTGTTAAGACCGCAGATACTACTATGGTAGTAGTAATTCCTGGCATGGGCGACGATATCCAGGCTATTAAAGCAGGTATACTTGAAATCGGTGACCTGTTCACGATTAACAAAGCTGATCGTGAAGGTACAGACAAGCTCAACATTGAGATTGAGATGATGCTCGAATTAAATCCCGAACATGTTGGCTGGCGTCCTCCGATTAACAGGACCATTGCCAGCAAGGGTGAAGGTATAGAGGCTGTTGTGGACTCTATTGAGGCACACAAGGCATATTTGATTGAGAGTGGTAAATTAAACGATATCCGTAAAGCTCGTATTAAAAACGAGGTTACCGCTATGCTTAATGACCATGTAAATCGCTACATCGACAAGAACGTCATTCAAACGGATGAATTTGACAACCTGGTTGTTAAAATGCAGTCCCGCGAGATTGAGCCGTACTCTGTCGTTGATGATATTGTTGGTAAGGTTTTAAAATAAACCGCCAATAAAAACAATTTTAGGAGGAATTTATTATGGCATTCAAAACTATTTGTGTTGACCATGTAGGTATCGCTTGCGCTGGTACCTTGGAAGAAGCTGCAAAAATTTACACTGAGGTACTGGGCCTGAAAGCTACCGGCACTGAAGAAGTTAAAGAACAAGGTGTTGCTACCGTATTTGTTCCCTGCGGCGAAACCCTGATTGAGCTCCTTGTTGATATCACTGAAAACAACGATGGTCCTATCGGCAAATACATTGCTAAAAACGGCCCTGGCATCCAACATATGGCTCTGCGCGTTGACGACATCAAAGCAGCTATCGCTGACCTGACCGAAGCTGGCGTTCGCATGATCGACAAAGCTCCTCGTAACGGTGCTGGCCAAATGAAAATTGCTTTCGTTCATCCGAAATCCGCTGGCCTGCTGCTCGAGCTGTGCCAACCGGCTGCAACCTACAAAGACTAATTTATTAGCTGCGTAGATTCAGGGCGATTTAAGGTCCCATAATTTAAGCTACATAATGCTGGAGATATACAAGTGATATATCTTCAGCATCTGTGTATAAATTTGTTCTCCCAATAATGATGGAGGTGTAAGATTTGTCTACTCAAGAAAAAATTGAGAAAATGCTCAAAAAAGCCGAAGTAATTTTGGCTGCTGGTGGCGAAAAACGTGTTGCTAAACAACATGAATCCGGCAAAATGACTGCTCGTGAAAGAATCGCTGCTCTCCTCGACGAAGGTTCCTTCGTAGAACTCGACCGTTTTGTACGTCATCGTTGCTACAACTTCGGTCAAGAAAAGAAAGAACTGCCTGGTGAAGGCGTAACCACCGGTTACGGCACCATCGATGGCCGTCTGGTTTATGTATTCGCACAGGACTTCACCGTTGAAGGTGGCTCCCTCGGCGAAATGCATGCTGCTAAAATCGTTAAAGTACAACGCCTGGCACTGAAAATGGGTGCTCCGCTGGTTGGCCTGAACGATTCCGGCGGTGCTCGTATCCAAGAAGCTATCGACGCTCTGGCTGGCTATGGTAAAATCTTCTTCGAGAACACCATTGCTTCCGGCGTAGTTCCTCAGATCTCTGCAATTATGGGTCCTTCCGCTGGCGGCGCTGTATACAGCCCGGCACTGACCGACTTCATCTACATGGTAAAGAACACTTCTAAAATGTTCATTACCGGTCCTGCAGTAGTTAAATCCGTTACCGGTGAAGATGTAACCCAAGAACAACTGGGTGGCGCTATGACCCACAACAGTACTTCTGGTGTTGCTCACTTCGCTGCTGAAAACGACGAAGACTGCCTGCAACAAATCCGTTACCTGCTCTCCTTCCTGCCTTCCAACAACGTTGAAGGTGCTCCAATCGTAGAGACTGGTGATGACCCGATGCGTACCGACGACAGCCTGAACACTCTGCTGCCGGACAACTCCAACCAAGCTTACGATATGTATGATGTAATCAGATCTATCGTAGATAACGGCGAATTCTATGAAAACCAAAAATACTGGGCAACCAACATCATCACTTGCTTCGCTCGTATGGATGGTCAAACCGTAGGTATCATTGCTAACCAACCGAAAGTTATGGCTGGCTGCCTGGATATCAACGCTTCCGATAAATCCGCTCGTTTCATCCGCTTCTGCGACGCTTTCGGCATTCCTCTGCTGAACCTGGTTGACGTTCCTGGCTTCCTGCCTGGCTGCAACCAAGAATACGGCGGCATTATCCGTCACGGCGCTAAGATGCTGTATGCTTACTCTGAAGCAACTGTTCCTAAAATCACTCTGGTTACCCGTAAAGCTTACGGCGGTTCCTACCTGGCAATGTGCTCTCAAGACCTGGGAGCTGACCAAGTTATCGCATGGCCGACCGCTGAAATCGCAGTTATGGGTCCTGCTGGTGCTGCTAACATCATCTTCCGTAAAGATCCTGATGTTGAAGCTAAGACTAAAGAGTACATCGACAACTTCGCTACTCCGTACCAAGCAGCAATGCGCGGCATGGTTGACATGGTTATCGAACCGAAAAATACTCGTCCCACCATCATCAACGCTCTGCAAATGCTGGAAAGCAAACGCGAAACCCGTCCGGCAAAACGCCACGGCAACATTCCTTTGTAATTCACAAGCAGTTGCTTAGTGCTTAAACAACCTATTTTAAGATAAGATGAGGTGAAATAAATGGGTCCTGTTACTACTAATCCTTGGTTGATTGCTTTAATCAATATGACCATCGTATTCGGCGTACTGATCGCTCTGGGCGTATTGATGAACTTACTCCAAGTTATCGATCCGACTAAAAAAAAAGTTGCTAAACCGGCAGTAGCTCCTACACCGGCAGCAGCTCCCGCTGCAGCTCCGGTTGCAGCAGCTCAAGATGATAGCGAAATTATCGCTGTTATCGCTGCAGCAGTAGCAGCTTGCGGCGTTAGCGCAGACCAAATCGCTTGCGTACGTCGTATTGATGCTAAATCTGCATGGACTGTAAGCAGTCGTGTTGAAGCTATTAGCGTTCGTAAAGAATGCTTCTAATGCATATAGTTTGCAATTTTAATTAAAAAACGAGATTTTAAGGAGGATTATATCCATGAAAAAGTATACTATCACCGTAAATGGTACCGCATACGAAGTTGAAGTTGAAGAAGCAGGCGTTGTTGCTTCCGCTCCGAAAGCTGCTCCGAAAGCTGCTCCGGCTCCGGCTGCTGCTCCCGCTCCGAAAGCTGCTCCGGCTCCGGCTCCGAAAGCTGCTGCTCCGGTTGCTGCTGGTGCAACCACCGTTTCCGCTCCTATGCCGGGCAAAGTTCTGTCCGTTAACGTAAAAGCTGGCGACGCTGTTAAATCCGGCGACGTTCTGCTGATTCTGGAAGCTATGAAAATGCAAAACGAAATCATGGCTCCGGCTGATGGCACTGTTTCCGACGTTCGCGTTTCCGCAGGTCAAACTGTTGCTACCGGCGACGTTATGATCGTTCTCTAATTCTTACTCGATAGTTCGCAATATCAGTAAGTCTTAAATACCCTTGATCTTTGGAAGGGGCTTTTCGCAGAGCCCCTTCCACAAATTGAAAATTGGGAGGATATTAAATGGAAGCATTTCTCGTTGCTTTGTCTTCCGTATGGGCAGATTCCGGTTTCTCCGCTTTGACCAGCGGTCACGTAATCATGATCGTTGTAGGTCTGGTTCTGCTTTATATGGCTATTGGTAAAGGTTTCGAACCTTTGCTGCTGTCCCCGATCGCATTCGGTTGTATTCTTGCTAACATTCCTAAAAACGGTTTCGAAGAACCTGGTGTTATGTCCGTTATCATGTATGGTATTCACCACGAAGTATTCCCTCCGTTGATCTTCTTGGGCGTAGGCGCTATGACCGACTTTGGTCCTCTGCTGGCTAACCCGAAAACCCTGCTCCTGGGCGCTGCTGCACAGGCTGGCGTCTTCGTAGCTCTGCTGGGCGCTATGCTGCTTGGCTTCTCCGTACAAGAAGCTGCTGCTATCGGCATCATCGGTGGTGCTGACGGCCCGACTTCCATTTACCTGGCTGCTAAAATGGCTCCTCAGCTGTTAGGTGCAATCGCAGTTGCTGCTTACTCCTACATGTCTTTGGTTCCGCTGATTCAGCCTCCTATCATGAAACTGTTCACCACTGAAGCTGACCGTAAAATCGTTATGCAACAGCTCCGTCCGGTTTCCCACTTCGAAAAAGTTGCATTCCCGATCATGTGCACCATCGTTATCTCCCTGCTGTTACCTTCCGTAACCGCTCTGATTGGTATGCTGATGCTTGGTAACCTGTTCAAAGAAGCTGGCTGCCTGGATCGTCTGTCCGACACCGCACAAAACGCTCTGATGAACACCGTAACTATTATGCTGGCTACCGGTACTGGTCTGACCATGAGTGCTGATGCATTCCTGAACTACCAAACCATCCTGATCATCATCCTTGGTCTGGTTGCTTTCATCGGTGGTACTGCTGCCGGCGTTATCTTCGGTAAGCTGATGTGCATTGTAGACGGTGGCAAGACCAACCCGTTGATTGGTTCCGCCGGTGTATCTGCAGTTCCTATGGCTGCTCGTGTATCTCAAGTTGTTGGCCAAAAAGCAAATCCGTCCAACTTCCTGCTGATGCATGCTATGGGTCCTAACGTAGCAGGCGTTATCGGTACTGCAGTTGCTGCAGGTACCATGTTGGCTATGATCGGTCCTGTTGGTAAATAATTTATACTGAAACTCCCCTGAGGACGCGCTGCAAGGCGCGTCCTCTTAATTTTTGCCTAAAAAGCGGTACGGAATACTAAACTGTCATATTTTAAACAAAAAAGATGGCATTTTTGTGTCCTCAATCAGTGGATATGTACTGTTGGATTACATTCAACATAAAAAATGAAATTAGCACCAGCTGTTAAAAATAACTTATAGAAGGTACTAAAAAAATTATATGAATCGCAAACCCTTGATATAATGGGCTTTGGAGAAGAAGGCTGCAATTTATCAGAGCAGATTTTATAAAGAGAATTAAGATAATTTTCAGACAAAAAGGCTTATGCACGTTTCAAAAATCATTTACTCATAGTTTAACTTAATTCCGGAAAAGCATATAAAAGCATAAAAATAAAACACCATGACAGTAATGTACATAAAACACAATATAGAAGTATGCAACAAGAAAACACCATTTACGTTAATAATGTAAATTTTTCAATAAAATAACTTTTTATTTTACGCTTATAGTGTTATAATAGGTACATGGAAATGCAAGAAAATACATAAGCGATTTCCGTAAGTTCTTTGAAAACTACATATTAATAGCTGATATAGAATGCCTCCCTCGGCATTGTATATAAATTAATTTTAAAAGGAGGAACATAAAATGTCCCCAGCAATCAAATGTCTTATTTTGTTGGCAGTAGTTGCATTATTATTTGTAACCGAACTTATCCCTCTCGCAGTTACTGCTACCGGCGCAGCTATCGCATGCGGCCTCTTAGGCTTGATTCCTGCAAAACAAGTATTCAGCGGTCTGTCTAACTCCACCGTTGTTCTGTTCGCAGGTATGTTCGTAGTTGGCGCTTCCATGTTCTACACCGGCCTTGCACAAGAAATCGGTAATACCGTAGTTAAAATGTGCGGCACAGGCGAAAACAGCCTGATGTTCGGCCTGATGATCGTTGGTACCGTACTGTCCGCAGTATTGTCCAACACCGGTACCGCAGCTTGCTTACTTCCTGTAGCACTCGGTATCTGCTCCGCAGCTAAGATTCCTGCTTCCCGTCAGTTAATGCCGTTGGCATTCGCTTGCGGTTGGGGCGGTATCATCACCATGGTAGGTACCCCGCCGAACATCATTGCAGTAGGTGCAATGAATGCTGCCGGTATCGAGCCGTTCGGTTTCTTCGAATTCGCTTGGATCGGTCTGCCTATCTCTGTAGCTGGTATGCTCTACATGATGTTCCTGGGCAAATATCTGCTCCCGAACAAACAACTCGATGCTGACCAAGAAATCGAGCAAGAGGTAGAGGCTAACGAAGTTTCCAAATCTAAACAAATGGTATCCGGTGCTATTCTGCTGGGCGTTATCCTGGTAATGGCTGTTGGTATCAAAGGTGTATCTTTGGAAATGGCAGCAATCATCGGCGCTCTGCTGTGCGTACTGACCGGCTGCCTGACTGAAAAACAAGCTTATGCTTCCATCGACTGGGTAACCATTTTCCTGTTCGCTGGCATGATGCCTGTATCCTCCGCTATGGATAAAACCGGCGCTGGTAAACTCATCGCTGAATGGACTGTTGGCCTGATGGGCGGCTCTCCTTCTCCGTTGGTTGTAACCGGTGTACTGTTCATCCTGTCCTGCGGTCTGACTCAGTTCATGTCCAACACTGCATCCGCAGCTCTGCTGTGCCCGATCGGTATTGCAATTTCCCAAAACCTGGGCGCTGACCCGAAAGCAGTTCTGATGGCTATTGCTGTTGCAGCGTCTTGCGCATTCGCAACTCCGGTAGGTACTCCTCCGAACACTCTGGTACTCGGCCCTGGCGGATACAGATTCATGGACTACCTGAAAGCTGGTTGCGGTCTCGTAATCGTATGCTTCATCGTATCCCTGATCGTTATTCCGATGGTATGGCCGTTCTTCCCTGGCAAATAATTCCAGTCTGTCGATAAAGCACCATATGCTTCATCGCAAATGCCTTGACGTACCAGAAGTACGCCGGCGGCATCTGCTCTTCGCCTCTGGCACTTTCTCGCCAGCCTGGGGAATTAAAGACGAATAAAGCACCATATGCTTTCGTCACAAATGCCTTGACGTACCAGGAGTACGCCGGCGACATCTGCTCCTCGCCTCAGGCACTTTCTCGTCAGCCTGGTGATTCAAAATGATAAGGCAACAAATGCTTTGACAGTCAAAATGCAAATCAACCCCTGTCACGAAAGTGACGGGGGTTTTTGTTATATGTGTTGAATTTTGTTAATGGTGCCATAAAAAAAACACATCTTTTTGCTATACTTGCTTTGACCTCAAAAAGAGTAGAGGTTATAATAGTAAAGGAATATATTTAAGAATGAGGGATGCAAAATGATGAGTTTCGTGAAAAAGAATAAATATATCCTCGTAGCGGCTGCGATTTTGCTCGCAGGCAGCTATGGTGGCTATAAATATTATCAAAGCACGCAGGTTACAACTACTGCTGTTAAGATGGGCGAAGTAAAAAAAGGTAACATTATGCAAACTGTTTCGGCAACCGGCGCATTAAGCGCACAGGATAATGTTGATATCAGCTCCAAGATTACCGGACGAATTGTTGAGGTACTGGTTAAAGAAAACCAGCATGTCAACGCCGGTGACGTACTGGTGCGCCTTGATGCAACATCTTTGAACGCAACGCTGGCTCAGATGCAGGCCAAGCTGCATAATGCCCAGGCTAACTATGAGCGTAATCTGAACCTGCTGAACCGCGGTGCTATCAGCCAATCAACATTTGACAGCGTGGAAGCAGATTATCTTGTAGCCAAGAGCAACTATGAAAAGGCTGCTTCTGATGTTAATGATACTGTTATTACCACACCGATTTCCGGTTACATTATCGGTAAGCCTACACCGGTTGGCCAGACTATCAGCTCCGGTATCAGCACACCGCAGGTTATTATGTCTGTGGCAACACTGGATAATATGGAGATTGAAGCACTTGTCGATGAATCCGATATCGGTCAGGTTAAGGACGGGCAAAAGGTAAAGTTTACTGTTGATGCTTATCCCAACGAAACATTTACTGGTAAGGTACGCTTGATTTCCCGTAGTGCAACTACGGAAAACAACGTTATCTATTATAAGGTTTATGTTACTGTTGATGATGCTAAGGGCAAGCTGCTGCCGACTATGACAGCAAGAACCGAGATTATTATCGATGAAGCAAACGATGTAACCATTGTGCCTTTAAACTGCATATACAGTGAGGGCAGCCGCCACTACGTAAAGGTATATAACGAAAAGACTAAGGAAACACGTGATGTAGATGTAAAACTCGGTCTGACAAGTGACAGCGAGGTAGCTGTTACAGCAACCGGTCTCAGCGTTGGTGACAAGCTGCTGGTGAAGAAGGCTGTCAGCAAGCAGACCAGTAACAGAATGGGTCCCCCGCCGATGCACTAAGGAGGCGTTAGCTTTATGTCTGTTATCGAATTAAAAGATATTATGAAAACCTATCAGATGGGTGACAGCGTGGTACACGCGCTTTATCGCGTAAATCTCAAGATAGAACCCGGTGAATTTACTTCTATTATGGGGCCTTCCGGCAGCGGTAAATCCACGATGATGAATATTCTCGGCTGTCTGGACAGACCGACCTCCGGCGAGTATTTTCTTGATGGAAAGGAGATTGCTGGCTATGATGACGATGAGCTGGCGCATACACGTAATGCAAAGATAGGCTTTGTCTTCCAAAACTTTAATCTGCTGGCTAAGCTGACAGCACAGGAGAATGTAGCCTTACCGCTCGTATATGCCGGTGTAGATGAAGAAGAACGCATGGAGCGCGCAAAGAAGGCGTTGGAGGCCGTTGGTCTGGGCGAGAGACTTGAGCATAAGCCTATGGAGATGAGCGGTGGTCAGCGTCAGCGTGTAGCTATTGCCAGAGCCTTAATCAATAACCCGGCGATTATTATGGCCGATGAGCCTACAGGCAATCTTGATACCAAATCCAGCTACGAGATTATGGATATCTTTAAGAAAATGAATGAAAGCGGCAAGACGGTGGTTATGGTTACCCATGAACCGGATATTGCCGAGCAGACGAAGCGTATTCTGGTAATGCGTGACGGACAGCTGGTAAGTGATGAACGTAGCGGCGGCATGACTGATTATGCGGCCAAGGAGCTGCAGCAGATGCGTGATGGTACGCAGAGCTGATAAAGGAAGGTAGATATTTATGTTGAATGAAAGCATTAAAATGGCTTTGCAGGGCATGGTCTCGAATAAGCTGCGCACCTTCCTGACGCTTTTGGGTATTATTATTGGCGTTGGCGCCGTTATTGCGATGGTTAGCCTTGGCTTCGGCCTAAAGGAGAATGTCAAGAACAATATCTCCAAACTGGGCAGTAACCTGCTGATTATCACCTCCGGCGGCCGTACTGCCAGCGGCGCTCGTCTGGCGGCCGGTGAAGGCGTTAAACTGACGTATGATGATATGCAGGCTATCGAGAAGCAGGTTGACGGTATTGCCAACATTTCGGCCAGTGTCAACAGAAGCTATCAGATGGTTGCAGGTAACCAGAACTGGACCAGCCGTGTTGAGGGTACAACTCCGAGCAACTTTACCATTTCCAGTCTGGAGGTTGAGGACGGACGCATTTTAAACGAGCGTGACCTCGTAAGCCGCGGCAGGGTGGCAGTTATCGGTAAGACTGTTGCTGACAGTTTGTTCCCAGAGGGCAACCCGGTCGGCAAGATTATGCGTATCAATAAGGCACCGTTTCAGGTTATCGGGGTTTTGAAAAGCAAGGGACAGGGCAGCATGGGCATGGATCAGGATGACGTGGTTTATGTTCCTCTGACAACGGCACAGAACCGTATGATGGGTATTACGAATGTACAACGCATCGCGGTACAGGCTGAGAATGAAAACGTTATTAATGATGTGCAGGCCGATGTAGAACAGGTGCTGCGTACACGTCACAAGATTAAAGAGGGCGCTAACGATGATTTTACCGTAGGCAACATGGCGCAGATTATGGAAACTATGATGTCGACGGCTAACAATATTACGATACTTCTCGGCTGCATTGCTGCTATCAGTCTTTTGGTCGGCGGTATCGGTATTATGAATATTATGTTGGTGTCTGTAACAGAGCGTACGCGTGAGATTGGTATCCGCAAGGCTTTGGGCGCTACCTATAATAATATCCTGCTGCAGTTCTTGGTTGAATCCATGGTAATAGGTATTATCGGCGGCACCTTAGGTGTAATACTGGGTATCGGTGCTTCCTGCATTATCAGCAGTATGGCAGGCTGGAATACAGTTATTTCCGTCTGGGCGATTGTTATTGCGGTAATCTTTTCGGTCGGCATCGGCCTGTTCTTCGGTATTTATCCGGCACGTAAGGCTGCACTGCTTGACCCGATTGATGCTTTGAGATACGAGTAAAATAATATGATAAAGTGAAGAGTGGTTCTCTTCACTTTATCTCTAAAATTGGAGAAAAAATGACAAAACGAGAACCTAAACCCCCTACATTTAAAGATTACTTGCAGGCCTTTTCAGATTATCTGAGAAGGCCTAAAACTGTTTTTGATTTCAAAGACCGTACAAAGGGAATTTTATTGCTTATTGCGATAATAATTCTGCTGCAGAAGGTTGTACAAATGCTGAGTGATTGATATAATAAAATAATAGAAAAGTGTTGAGCAAGGAGGATGACTGTGACGGGAAAGGGACTTGGTATTTTAGGCGGGACCTTTGATCCTATTCATATAGGGCATCTGCGTATTGCTGAAGCTGTTTACGAACGTATTGCACTGGAACAAATTATTTTTATCCCGGCTTTTGTACCACCGCATAAGGTAGGACAGGATTATGCGCCGGCAGAGCATCGTTATGCGATGACCGAACTGGCGGTAAAGCCGTATACGCATTTTACCGTGTCGGATATGGAGTTGCGGCGTAGCGGCGTATCCTATACGATAGATACCCTGCGAGAGCTGCGGCAGATATATCCGGATAAGGAGCTTTATTTTATTATCGGAGCTGATTCGGTGGCTCAGCTGCATACATGGAATTCTATCAACGAAATGCTGCAGCTGGCAACCTTTGTAGCTGCCGGTAGACCGGGTTACGAAGGTGTGATGGAAGAAGTAGTGCATCATTTGGGCGCTGCTGCCGCAGAAAGAATTATGTTGCTGCATACACCCGAATATGATATTTCATCTACCGAAATAAGGACAAGGCTGCATGAAGGAGCGAGCCTGGCGGGTTTGGTGCCGCAGGCTGTGGAGCAATATATCAATGCTCACAATTTATATCAAAGGCAGGGATGAAGCAGAAATGATGACAATAGACGAAATGAAACAGCTTTTGCAGGCTTCCTTGCCGCCGAAGCGTTATAAACATTCCGTACACGTTTACGAAACCGCTTTGGAACTGGCAAAGTCACATAAGCTGCCGGAAGAAAAAATAGCGATTTGCGCGCTGCTGCATGATTGCGGCCGTGAGGTTGCCAGCAAGGAAAGTGCGGCGGAGGCAGATGCACTGGGAATTGCTATTGATGATGTAGAACGTAATCAGCCGATTTTGCTGCATGCCAAATTAGGTGTATACTATGCGCAGACCAAATATGGTGTAACAGATAAGGAAATTTTGGCAGGGATTTCGCAGCATACAACCGGTGCCGCCCACATGACGGATTTGGCAAAGGTTGTATTTTTGGCAGATATGATTGAACCGGGAAGAGATTTCCCGGGGATAGAGGATTTGCGCAAGCTGGCACATAAAAGCCTTGATAAAGCAATGCTTAAGGCTTACAGCAATACTATTGAATATCTGCTTGCCGGCGGACAATTAATTCATCCGCATTGCATTGACGGTTATAATGAGCTGATGCTGGCGCAGAAATCAGTTAACAAATAGGCAGGGCAAGTATGGAAGAGAATAATAATCAACAGCAGCCGGCAAAACGTCGCATCAGGCGGAAGTTTCGCTGGGGAAGATTGCTTTGCTTGCTGCTTTTTGCAGGACTTTTAGGAACAGCACTTTTTTTCGGAACCTGCTGGATTTATAACAATTTTATCAATCCGCCGCATGTAAGCGTAACTGCGGCAGATGATAAAATACGTGATGACCAGAAGCTCAATGAACGCATCAACGTTCTGCTGCTGGGAATTGATGATGGTGACAGCGAAGCGGCGGAAAGCGAGCCTAAGCGTACAGATGCGATTATTTTGCTGAGCTTTGATCCGCAGAATAATAAGGTTGCGGTTTTATCTATTCCGCGTGATACGAAGGTAATACTTCCGGGACACAAGGATCCGGAGAAGATTAATGCGGCTTATGCCTATGGCGGAGCTGTGATGGCGAAGCAGACTGTTGCTAATCTGCTGCGTGTACCTATCCATTATTATGCGTTGGCAAACTGGCGTGGTTTTATTGATGTCGTAAATTTAATCGGCGGCGTAGATATTTACGTAGACAAGGATATGTATTACGAGGATCCATATGCTGATTTGGTTATTGATATCAAGCATGGCTATCAGCATATGGATGGTGAAACTGCCGGTAAATATGTGCGTTTCCGCAAGGATGAGCTTGGTGATATCGGACGCGTGCAAAGACAGCAGAAATTCCTGAAGGCAGCGGCTGAGCAGATGTTTTCCGTGCAAAATGTAGCTAAAATAAGCAATCTGCTGGCAACGTTGGACAAATATGTAGAAACAGATCTTAATACGTTGACGATGCTTAAGGCTGCCAACAGTTTTAAGCTGTTTGGCGATGATAAGCTGCGCAGCTGCATGCTTTATGGCAAATTTGACGATAGCTCCGGTGTAAGCTATTGGAATGCCGAGCAGGCTGACGTAAACAAATCCTTGGATGAGCTGGGTATACCTTATCTTAAAGATGAGGAAGATACCGCAACAGAAGCAGAAGAAGAGCCGAAGGAGCATCTGCAGCCTAAGGATAGAGATGAATTGGAAAAAGAAGCAAAGTTTGCTGAAAAGGCAAGCAATAATTAAGGAGGATGTTTAATGGAAACTAAAGACATTGCACAAAAAATTGCGGCTGCGGCCAATGACAAAAAAGCAAAGGATATACTTTTATTAAATATGGAGGGCTTATCTCCCGTTACAGATTTTTATGTAATCTGCAGCGCCGGCAACAGCACTCTGGTTAAGGCAATTGCTGATAATATCGAGGATAAGCTGGCAGAAGCAGGCGTGCATCCTACCCATAAGGAAGGCTATGCCGACGCACGTTGGGTACTGTTGGATTACGGTGATGTTGTTGCTCACGTTTTCCTGGAGGAAGAACGCGATTTTTATAATTTAGAGCAGCTGTGGGCAGATGCTCCGTCTGAAAGCTTTGTGGAGAATACGGATGATTGATAATAAAAAATTCAGCAGAGCTAAAAAGGCTCCTGTTGTTACGAACAATACTAAATACCGCCCCGGTGATGTAGTCAGCTTAAAGGTTGTACGTATGAATGAAAATGCAGCCTTCCTTGACGCAGGCACCGGTAATACATCTGACGATATCATGCTGCATAAGCTGCAGCAGACCTCTGAGGTTAATATTGGCGATGAGGTAAAGGTATATCTTTACCTTGATCCTAGCAAGCGTCTGACGGCCAGCATGAAGCTGCCGAAGATGCGTGAAGGCCAATTAGGCTATGTACGTGTGCTGAGCGTTACCCGTGACGGCGGCTTCGTTGATATCGGCGCAGAGCGTGGTGTGTTCCTGCCCTATAGCCAGATGCGCGGCCATGTAAACCCCGGTCAGCTCGTGTGGGTAAGACTGTATCGCGATAAGAGCGGCCGTCAGGCTGTGACGATGCGCGTAGAAGAAGATATGGTGAAGGCTTCCAAGCCTGCAGAAGGCTTGAAAATCGGTGACAAGGTTACCGGTACGATTTACAACATTCTGCCGGAAGGCTTCTTCCTTTTTACCAACCAACGCTTTATTGCTTTCCTGCATCGCAGTGAAGTGCCCGGTGGCAGACTTGATTTCGGCCAGGAGGTTACCTGCCGTGTAACCTATCTGCGTGAGGACGGACGTATTAACGTTTCTATGCGTCTGCAAAAGGAGAATGCACTTGTTGCGGATGCTCAGGATATATATGATTTCCTGGTGAAGCGTAACGGCAGCATGCCTTACTGCGATTCTACGCCGCTGGAGATTATCAAGCAGAAGTTTGGTATCAGCAAGGCTGCCTTCAAGCGTGCTCTGGGCCATCTGATGAAAGAGGGCAAGGTGCGTCAGGAGAACGGCTGGACCTATCTGACGGAAGGACAGCAAGAAAAGTAATTTTAATATTTGAAGCACAAAAAAAACCTGTTAGCTGAGTTTTTCAGCTAACAGGTTTTAATTATCTCAGTCTGAAGGTGAAGGGTAAGCGCAAATAGCAGCGAACCTTTTGGCCGTTAGTACCGACAGCGCTGGTGAAGCGCCATTTATAAGCGGCATTGATACCTGCCTGGTCGAGGTTAGCGTTACCGCTGGAGCTTACGAGGGTAACCTCATCAACAGTACCGTTGGTGTTGACCAGAAGACGTACAACGCCTGAACCGGTGATGCCTGCATTGCGTTCTGCAGCAGGATATACAGGGTCAATCTTGCGGATAATACGCGGCATAACAGCTACTGCGCCGTTACCGTTGCCGGAACCGTAACCGCTGCCATTGCCTGTGCCGTGACCACTGCCGTTACCGCCGCCACTGCCGGAGCCTGTGCCGGGGCCGACACCGCTGCCGTGGCCGCTTCCCTGACCGGTGCCGCTGCCCTTACGGGCAACCTTTTTCACAGCAGATTTTTTATGTACAGGTTGAGGCTTGTTGTCATCGTTTTTCCAGATAGCCTCTGGATCCGGTGTAGGCTCTTCCTGCACATCTTCTTCAGTAGAGTTTTCTTCGTTATTTGCATTACTGTCTTCGATGTCGGCATCGTTGCCGCCACCGCCGCCGCCGCCAAACAGTGATACCTCTACGATATCGTTAGCAGGCGGATGCGATAAATTAAACAGTCCGACGAAGCTTACGAAAAGTAAGATAAAAATATGTGTTACGATAGAACCGATAAAGCCGATTCTACTGCGTTGACCAGAATTCATTATTTACCAGCTCCATCCGTTGCCAAACCAAAGCGGGTAATACCTGCGCCTTTAAGTTTATCAATAAGTTCAATAACACGACCGTAATCAACATCCTTGTCTGCTCTGATAACAATAGCAAAACGAGGATTATTTTTTTGCTCGATTGAGGATTGGGTTATTAAAGATTGGATATCTGTCGGCGCATCGCCAAGATAAAGAGAGCCGTCATTTTTCAGGGATACAGCGAAGGTTGTTGTTGTATCCGTAGCAGCATGTGCTGCCTGCGGCAGTTTTACGGGAATGGTTTTCAGGTCGATCATGTACATGGTGCTGAGCATGAAGAATACCAGCAGGAAGAACATGATATCGATCATAGGGATAATAATAAGCTCCGGTGTTTTTCTGTCACGTACATTGCGCAGCTGCATTATTTACCACTCCTTGTTTCTGCTTCGAGAAGAGCACTGAAGCATTGCTCCATGTCGGTAATCATATTATCCATACGATGGGCAAAATAGGAGTGAGCACACAAGGAAAGAATAGCTACGCAGAGACCTGTAGCGGTAGCGATAAGTGCTTCGCCGATACCGCCGGTAATAGCGATAGGAGCGCCGGATTCCAGATTGAAGATACTGAAGGCGCCGATCATACCAACGATGGTACCGAGCAGGCCCAGCAGCGGGGACATAGTAACGATAATAGCAAGGTAGTCCAGTTTATTTTTCAGTTTAGCAATGAAAATACCTGCCTGGCTTTCCAAAAATGCTTTTTGTTGTTCTCTGCCATCGGTAATTTTAGCTGCATCAGCAACGATTTTAGCGCATTCGCCGTTGGTTGCTTCTGCTAATTGAAAAGCTTCTTCTCTTTCGTCAGCTCGCAAAAGTTCGCAATACTTAGCGGCAAAGGGCTGACCGCTGTCTTCTGCCTTGTAAAACAGAAAACGCTCAATTGCAATTGCAATTACTGCGATTGAGCAGAAAAGCAGCGGCCACATAACGAGACCGCCTTTGTGAAAATACATGATTGTTTGTTGAATTGCTTCCATGAATTGCCTCCTAAAAATACTCATCAAAAAATTTTTGGCAGCGGCAACTGCCTCAGCTTGTTTTGAAAAATGGTACAAGCTGAATAGTGTTGATTTATAGTATATATTATTAATATGCAAAAAGCAAGAGGTTGAGAAACATAATTAGTTGAAAGTGTTTAGAATGTAACAGTGTTGACTTAAGGTAGCAGGAAAATAAAAGCAAGGAATTTCTTTATGTAGAAATAAATGGAAAAGACATAAAATGATTTGGGAATTCAAAGCATATTTTTAGTTTTTCCGGAGTTTTTCTCATTCTTCTGCCAATCTCTTGCAGACTTCCTTATAATGTTATATAATTTATCTAATCCAGATTATACAAATCACGATTATATAAATGAGGTGAGTAAGATGTTTATTGGCCGTGAGGAAGAATTAAAATTTTTAGAGGACAGATATAATAGTGCGGACGGTCAGCTTGTAGTGCTTTACGGCAGAAGACGTGTAGGCAAAACAGAGTTGTTGCGGCAATTTTGTCAAGATAAAGAGCATATTTTTTATACTTGCACAGAAATTATTGATGAAAAACAGCTTGAAGCGTTTAGTCAGCGATTATTGGAAAAGAATCAGCAGGCGGCAAAATATATTACACGCTTCAGTGATTGGGAGCAGGCCTTGCTCAGTATAACGGAGCTGACAAAAGATAAAAAAATAGTTGTAGTTATCGATGAATTCCCTTATATGGTTAAGGGGAACAACGCTATTCCTTCTATTTTGCAAAAGCTGTGGGATGAGGTTTTAAAGCAGTCTAACGTAATGCTGATTTTGTGTGGCAGTGCAATGTCATTTATAGAAAAAGAAGTTTTAGCAGAGAAAAATCCGCTTTATGGACGTGCTACGGGAATTTTAAAAATGCAGGCAATGGATTTCTATTCTGCTCAACAGTTTTTTCCTAATTACAGCATTGAGGATAAGATTACTGCCTATGCAGTTTTGGGCGGTATTCCGCATTATTTAAAGCAGTTTTCCGATAAATACTCTCTCGATGAAAATATTGTGCGCAGTATTTTAAGCAGAGGCAGTGTGCTTTACAGTGAAGTGGAGTTTCTTATGCGTCAGGAGCTACGCGAGACGAGCGTTTATAATGCAGTAATTGAAGCAGTTGCGTTAGGCAATACCCAATTAAATGATATTTATCAAAAAACGCAGATTGATAAAAGCAAGCTGAGTGTATATTTGAAAAATCTTTTGGAATTGGGAATTTTGTGCCGAGAGTTTTCTGTGGATGCCAATATTAAGGAGCAAGCTAATACACAGAGAGGCTTATACAAGGTTACCGACAATTTCTTCGGTTTTTGGTATGCCTTTGTTTTTCCTAATTTATCAGAGTTGGAATCAGGCGATGCGGAAGGAATTTATCAATATGTTGTCAAGCCTGAGCTGGAGCGCTTTACATCTTATGTATTTGAAGATGTTTGCCAGCAATATTTGCGTAAACAGAACAGAAAACATGACTTGCCATTTTATTTTACGAAGATTGGCCGTTGGTGGAACAAGACTGATGAAATAGATATTATGGCAGTTGATTACAGGCAAACGCAAATACTTTTGGGTGAGTGTAAATATAAGCACAGACCGGTGGATGTAAAGGATCTTAAGCATTTCTTAGCAAAAAAAGTAGCGCAGGATAAAAGCTTATATTATTATTTCTTCTCAAAAGCCGGTTATACAGAGCAGGCTGTTGCTTATGCGGCAGAACAGGGAATAAAGTTAGTTGGCTTGGATGATTTAGTATAGGTGAAGTGCAGAAGAATTATAATAACTCTGAGGAACAGACATATTACTATGCTTTCTCAGAGTTTTATTTTTTTAGGAGAAGAAAATTTTTTGTGTATATGCGTTATTAAACTAATGAAAATCATATTGTAGGTAATGATAATATGTAAACGGTTCTAACATAACAGCAATATATATCAGTTGTCATTGACTGTTAATGCGATTTCATGCTACTTGACGCAGTATATGTGTTATGCTATAATTTTGCATGAAAAATAGGATTAAAATCTATCGGTGAATAATTGAATAGATTAGTATATCGGGTGTCGAAAGACTTAATAAGTAAGCAGGTGCGAAGCCTGCGCTGTCACGCAGCTGTAAAGTGGAGCAAGCCTTAATGATGTCACTGGAAAACCGGGAAGGCAAGGCTTGCGAGGAAACTGAGCCAGAAGAATTGCCTGAGAAAGTAAAGACCAAAGTATGCTGCGAGTGACAGGTGAATGGTAAAGGACAAGTGCGTCTTTCTGTCATTGTGCAGAAGGGCGTTTTTTCTTGCCGGAATAAGGAACGCCTACAATAAAACATGCTTTTAGCCGGAGCCGCACGCGAAACTCGGACAGCTCGGCGGCAATGGTTAAAAAATAAATTTTTTATGAGGTGTATGAGTATGATGAAAAACAAAAAAGCGCTGGTTATGTCAGTGCTGTGCGCTGTTGCCAGCGTAGGCTTTGTAATGTCTGCAAGTGCTGCAGAGCAAACTATGCATGGCAATCTGGATGAGGTTGTTGTCGAAGGAAGAGCAGATGTTCTTCCGGGGGGGATGATAAGCAAAACTGGTAGTGTTGGTATTATCGGCGATAAGGATGTTATGGATGTACCTTTTTCTACCATGAGTATTACACAAAAACAAATGGAAACATTTGGTGCTCCGAATATGCCGTTAGATAATGCTTTAGTTGGTGTTCCTTCTATTCGTCAAGCAGGCAGTGTATTGCATAATGATTTCACTATTCGTGGTTTCCGTGCAAATGGCACGAGTACTTATATTAACGGTGTGCATGGTGTATTAACTCAGTTTAATTTCCCTACTTATCCGTTTGATCAAGTAGACGTGCTTTCTGGTCCTAATAGCATTATTAGTGGTTCTGGCGTTCAATACGAATCCTCTACTGCTGGTGGAATTATTAATATGCATTCTAAAAAAGCAGGAGAAGAACCTGTATTAAAATATAAGCAAACATTTTCTGGTAAAGGTGTATTCGGTGAATATCTTGATGCTGGACAACGTTTTGGTAAGGATAAAGCTTGGGGTGTCAGAATTAATACGGAAGTATTGCACGGTGAAACTTCTGTTGATGAAACTGACATGAGTGCTAAAGGTATTTTTGTAAATTTAGACCATCGTGATGATAATAGCAAAACTAATTTGTTTACAGGCTACAGAGATATTGATATTGATAATGGTATGCGCTGGTTTAAAATTGGACCAGCTATGACTAAATTCCCTGGTTCTATTGACGGAAGCAAAAATTACGCTTTTAAAGGTATGACTAAAGGTGGTTATGGCTTTATTGCGGTTTTGAATCATGAGCAAAAATTGAATGATGATTGGAAAGTATTCTTCAATGGTGGTTATAGCAAACAAAAATTGAATCATAATATTATGGGAACTAATAGTGCTTTTACCATCAAAAATGATTTAGGTGATTATGATCTAGGTTATTCACAATCTGCAACTCCCCAAAAATCTTTTTATGCTCAAATTGGCACCAATGGTAAATTTGAAACTGGTGCGGTTAAACATGACGTGACTTTGTATATAGATAAAGCATGGAGAAATAAAGATGGTTCCAGTTCTTCAAATAAAGGAAATTTAGGCGCTGGCAATATTTATACTGGTGTTTTAAATCAAACTAGTATGCCCGTAGCTGGCTACACTACTTATAAAGATGCTAATCAGACTTCTATTTGGGGCGTTTCTTTAATTGATAGCTTGGAATACGAAAAATGGGGGGCTATTTTAGGTATTCATAAGCATCAAGGTGAAACTACTACACATAATGCTTCTGGTTCACAAACAGCACATAGCAAAAGCGATGCTACTAGTCCGTCTTATGCTTTAACTTACAAACCTAATGATAATATTACTTTGTATGGTAGTCATGCAGAAAACTTTGATATTGGCAAATCTAGTAGTGATGGCAATTGTTTAAATAAGGGTGAGATTTTGCCACCTGCAAAGACTAAACAAAATGAGATTGGTATTAAATATCAAAACAAAGGGTTCTTATCTACTTTAGCGTTCTATGATATTAAGCAAGCTAATAATATTAATGAATATGTTGGCAATGATGGAAAATTCTATTTCAGACAAAATGGTGAAGTTAGACATAAAGGTATTGAATTAAGTTTCGCTGGTCAAATTGCTCCGAAATGGAATGCTACTGCTGGTGTTACATACATGAATGCTAAATATGAAAAAACTACTAGGGGAGCGCAAGATGGTGTGCAAGAATCTGGTCAGCCGAAATGGAATGGCGCTGTTTCTTTAGAATATCAAGCAGATGATGATTTTAGTATTATTGGTAGAGCATTATATACTGGAAGTTCTCCTCTGTATAATACTGACAAGAGTAAGCATTTCTATGCTCCATCCTATACTACGTTTGATTTAGGCGTTAATTATAAGACTAAAGTAGGTACTGTGCCGACTAAATTGTCTTTGATGTGCTATAATTTATTTGATAAAGATTATTGGATGGTTTCTCGTGGTGATCAGATTTATGCATCTGTGCCGAGAACATTCTTCGTATCTGCTGAATTTACTCTGTAATAAAGAAAAATTTTAAGAGGGCGGTTTTTCTGCCCTCTTTTCTTCTATGTAGGATTTAAAACGGTATATAAATATGAAAAAAATATTGGGCGTATTCTTGCTTTTGGTAGCGTTATTATCTTTTGGCTGCGCTAAGCAGGAAGAAACACAAAATAAAATAGATGTTAAGAACAGAAATACGGTCACTTTAGCTGCTTATCGTCATCTTGCTCCCGGTAATAAGGATGCCTATTATTGCAGTAAGATACTCGGAGTATGGGAACCGCTGATAACAAGGGACGAAGCAGGCTTACCTGCATCTTGTCTGGCTGAAAGCTGGGAAATGCAGGATGATGGCAAAGTATGGATATTTCGTTTAAGAAGAAATGTATATTTTCAAAATGGAACACAGTTTAATGCTGATTCTGTAATTGCTAATTTCGACAGAATGAAAAAGGGCTTGAAGCGTTCTAATTTTTACAGCTTATCATTAGCCTTATATTATCCGTCTTTAATCAGCTATGAAAAACTGGACGAATATACTGTCAGATTGGTATTTAAAGAACCGAATATTAACCAATTATATAAAATGACGGATTTCGGAAGTCCGATGTTTGCCCCTGAATGCTTTGATGCCAATGGTGATTTTAAGGACATAGCTATAGGTACAGGTCCGTATAAAATTACCAAGAACGTCATGAATAAGTATGTCGTTTTAAAGTGCAATGATAATTATTGGGGTGAAAAAGGCAAAATAAAAAATTTTGTCGTGCGCAATATTCCCAATACGGATACACGCTATGCAGCACTTAAATCCGGTGAAATTGACGGAGTATTAGATTTAAATGCAATACCGCCGTTTTTAGCTGACGAAATCAAGCAAGATAAGCGCTTTGCTGTGGCAAGCAATAAATCGACAATGATACGCTATCTGGCTTTAAATAACGGTCGTTTTCCCTTTAACGATGTGCGCATGCGTCAGGCCGTAAGCCTGGCTATTGACCGCAAAAATCTTGTCGATGCATTATATATGGGGTATGCAGAGCCGACAATGAATGTGTTAAATTATACAAGTCCCGGTTATAAAGAATTTCCCTTGGAGCATAATTTAGCAAAAGCTAAGCAGCTGGCACATGAAGTATTAGGGGATAAGCGCTGTGATGTTACCTATTGCATAAACGGTGCGGAGCCGTTGCAGAAGGGCGAGGCTGAGCTGATTGCTTATTGGCTGGGTAAAATAGGATTGAATGTCCATATTCAGTCTTTGGAGTATGCTACAAGAGCGAAAATGCTGCGGAAGGGTGATTATGATATCGCACGTCTGCAAAAGGGATTGGCAAACGGAGATCCTTATGAGGTGCTTAACAGCTTTTTAATGCCGACAGGTTCTATTTATATAAACAGTCATACAGGCTATCAAAATAAAGAATTGCAGGGATTGATGCAAGAGGTAAAACATACAGTTGATGAAAAAGAGCGTCAGCGGATTTTTAATCGGGTGCAGGAAATAGCTGTGGAAGAGGAACCGTTAGTGGCTCTCTTTAACGACATGAACATCGTTGCCTATAATAAGCGTTTAAAAAATTATAAACCTTTAATCTATGGTGTAGATTTGAGTAAGGTAGAATTGGCGGAGGAATATGATTAGATACTGTTATCGAAGAATTTTATTAGCTGTGCCGGTAATGATTGGCATCAGCTTGTTGGCGTTCATCCTGGGGCTGTTATCACCCGGTGACCCGGCAGAGTTTGCTTTGAACCAGGATGGTCTGGACGCGCCTACGGATGCACAGATTGCAGCGATGCGTGAGGAGCTTGGACTTAACAGGCCGGTATATGTGCAGTATTTCAGCTGGTTTGTGCAGGTTTTGCATGGCAACTTTGGCAGCAGCTATATCTCGGGCAAGGATATTTTGCATGAGCTTTTGCTGCGTTTGCCGGTGACAGTGGAGCTGGCACTGCTGGCATTGGCCTTTACTGCGGTTGTTGGCATTGCATTGGGTACTTTATGCGCTGTTTACAAAAACAGCTGGCTGGATGATGCGGTACAGTTCTTGACTAATATACTTTTAGCTGTGCCCGGTTTTTGGCTGGCTTTGCTGATGATTTTGCTGTTCAGTGAAACGCTGCGCCTGCTTCCGACAAGCGGCAGTGAAAGCCTGCGTTACTTTATTATGCCGGCGTTGGCAGTTTCCTTTTCTACCTCGGCAACAGTGTGCCGCTATATGCGCAGCTCGCTACTGACGGAATTTGCTTCCCAGTATTTTCTTGTAGCGCGTGTGCGCGGAATCAGCAAAATAAAATTGCTTTTTTATTATGCCTTTCCTAATGCCATGCTGCCGGTAATTGCTTTGCTGGGCAATTATCTGGCAGGAATTTTGGGTGGTTCGGTTATCGCGGAAAGCATTTTTGCTCTGCCCGGCATCAGCAGCATGGCACTGGAAGCAATACGCTTCCGTGATTATCCTGTATTGCAGGCCTATGTGCTTTTTACCGGCTGGCTTTTGGTATTGATAACCTTAGCGGTTGATTTGCTGATGTTTTATCTGAATCCGAAGCTGAGAGGAGGCGCTGAAGTACATGACTAAAAAAATACAGCTCAATTTTGCAATATTTGTACTTGCGTTTATCATTCTCGGCAGTATTTTAGCTCCGCTTCTGGCAACGCATAATCCCTTTGAACCGGATATGGCTAACCGTCTGCAAAGTCCCTGTTGGCAGCATTTCTTCGGCACGGATGCTTTAGGCCGCGATATGTTCAGCCGCATTATTTACGGTGGCAGAGCATCAATGCTGCTTACCCTGATTTCTTCTGTTTTAGCGCTTGTTTTGGGTGTTGGAGTAGGCCTTTTGTGTGGCTTTTATGGCGGTAAGCTGGATATGTTTTTTACTGTGCTGAGCAATATTTTCCAGGGTATACCGGGAAGCTGTTTTATGATAGCCTTGGCCGGTATTCTCGGTCCCAGCATTTATAGTCTGGTTTTGGCGTTGGTTGTGACATCCTGGGCCGGCTTTTCGCGTATTGTGCGTGCGGAGGTGCTGCAGCTGATGGGAGAGCCTTTCATTGAAGGGCTGCGTTGTCTTGGCTGCAGTGATTTGCGAATTATTGTCCGTCATTTACTGCCCAACATTGCAAACAAGCTGCTTGTGCTGGTAACCATTCGCCTTGGCCGAGGCATACTGGCGATTGCCGGCTTGAGCTTTTTGGGCTTAGGTGTACAGCCGCCGACTCCTGACTGGAGTGTAATGATTAACGATGCTATTATGTATTATCGCAGCTCACCGCATTTGATTATAATTCCCGGTCTATTTGTATTTTTGCTGATTTATTCTCTGAATATCATCGGAGAGCATCTGCGTGACAGCTTAGACAATCAGCTTGATGAGGTACGCAAATGGTAAAAAATCTGGTGTTAGAAAATATATCTGTAGGCTTTAAGCTGCCGCAAGGCGTATTCTATGCTGTAGACGATGTAAGCCTGAACTTGCCCGGAGGTAATTTTACTGCGATTATCGGAGAAAGCGGTTGCGGTAAATCTGTATTGGGGCAGGCTATTTTAAATATTTTGCCGTCGGGAGTCGTCAAAAAGGGTAGAGTGCTTTATAATGGCGAGCAGGTGAAGAAAATATTATCTGCTTTTGGTATTATTCCGCAAAATCCCAGTGAGTCCCTGAATCCTGTGCGCAAAATAGGCAAGCAGATGCAGGATATTTTGGCTGTTCATAATATTGTAGATAGTAGCAATAGCTATAAAAAACAGTGCCTGCGTTTGTTCGGACTGCAGGAAGCTGACCGTGTTTTGGCAGCGTATCCTCATGAGCTTTCCGGCGGTATGCTGCAACGTGTATTGTGCGCTATGGCTGTCAGCAGTAAGCCGGAATGGATTTTGGCGGATGAACCTACCAAAGGCCTTGATGAACAGGTTGGTGCCGTTGTACGCAAAAATTTGCTGACAATCAAGCAGGATTTACATTTAAGTATGCTGATTATTACGCATGATATAGCCCTGGCCCAAGAGGTGTGTGACGATGTTCTGGTGATGTATGCAGGACAGGTTTTGGAGCATAATGCGGATATTTGGCACAAACCGCTGCATCCGTATACCAAAGGATTTTTGCAGGCTTTACCCAAGAACGGCTTACAGGTTATTCCCGGCAAGGCACCTGTGCCGGGAGAAAGCTTTACCGGCTGTAAGTTTGCAGAACGTTGCCCTTATTGCACAACGCGTTGTAAGGAAGAAAAGCCTGCTATGCAGCAGGTTGGTGATGCGGAAGTGAGGTGCTTTTTGTATGCTGAAGGCTGAAAATATTTCTAAAAGCTTTATTGATCGCAGCAGTGGCAAAACCTTTGAGCTTCTGCATGATGTTTCACTGGAGCTAAAGTCCGGTGAAGCAGTGGCGCTGATGGGTGGCAGTGGCAGCGGCAAAAGCACGCTGGCGCGTATTTTGCTGCGCTTATTACCTTGCGATAGCGGTAAAATTTATTTTCAAGAGCAAGAGATTAGCAATGCGGCAGGCAAAGATTTAAAAAATTTTAGGCGCAATGTGCAGTTTATTTCACAGCGTCCGGAGAGCTTTCTTGATCCGCGTCAAACCTTGGGCTGTAGCCTGAAGGAAGCATTTACGGTTTTTAATCTGTCTTATGATGAAGATAAAATCAAGGTGATGCTGGATTTGGTAAAGCTCAATGCAGAGCTTCTGCAGCGTTATCCGCATCAGGTAAGTGGTGGTGAGATTCAGCGTATCTGCCTGGTAAGAGCATTGCTGTTAGAGCCCAAGCTGCTTATTTTAGATGAACCGACATCTATGCTGGATATTTCCGTACAGGCGCAGATTTTACATTTGCTGCGAGATATTCGCGAGAAAAAGCATCTGGCTTATTTGTTTATTACGCATGATAAACAGTTGGCGGAATGGCTTTGCGACAGAGTCTTGCATATAGAGCAAGGGCAATTAAAGTAATTCATCTAATCTAGATTATACAAATCATGATTAGATGAATGCGTCAGATGATAAAAAAACTCCGAAAAACTAAAGGTTTTACTTTGAGCTTTTCGGAGTTTTTGATTGTACTTAATTCGCACTTTTATTGATAGAAAATCATAGAGGTTTTCAAATTACAACGAATAAAATATAACTTAAAAAAGAAAAATACTTGAGTTTATAAGTAAGCAGGTGCGAAGCCTGCGCTGTCACGCAGCTGTAAAGTGGAGCAAGCCTTAATAATGTTATTGGGTAACTGGGAAGGCAAGGCTTGCGTGGAAACTGAGCTATATGATTGAAAAAATTATCAAGAAAGTTTAGTAGAAACTCTAATTTTGTCAGCAATAATCTGTTATTAGCAAAAATTCTTGACAGAGAGATTATTTTATACTATAATTTCGTTATGTAGCATATGTTACATAATGAAATCAATAAGTTCAAATTATCGGGTGTCGAAAGACTTAATAAATAAGCTGGTACGAAACCTGCGCTCTCACGAAACTGTAAAGTGGAGCAGCCTTAATAATGTCATTGGGAAACCAGGAAGGCAAGGGCTGTGAAGAAACTGAGCCAGAAAATTGTCTGAAAAATCTAATAGGACTGTACTGCGAGTGACAGGAGGCTGCTAGAGGAATAAGTGCGCCTTTCTGTAATTTTGCAGGAAGGCGCTTTTTCTTGCCGGAAAACGAAAATCCCGCAATACATAGCTTTTAACCGACGCTGCACGCGAAACTTGGACAGCTTGGCAGTGAAGGTTGAAAAATAAATTTTTGATGAGGTGTATGAGTATGTTGAAAAAGAAAAAAGCATTGGCTATGTCGGTGCTGTGCGCAGTAGCAAGCGTAGGCTTTGTGATGGGTGCAAGTGCGGAAACTATGCATGGTAATCTTGAAGAGATTGTCATCGAAGGGAGCGCAGATGTATTGCCGGGGGGGGATGGTTACCAAGACTGGTAACGTTGGTATCATTGGCAATAAAAATGTAATGGATGTGCCTTTTTCTCAAACCAATGTCACAGCTGACGCTATGGAAACCTTTGGCGGTATGAACCAGCCTTTGGATAATATTCTGGTAAATATTCCTTCCGTGCGTCAGACAGGCACCATGCTGCATGGCGATTTTTCTGTAAGAGGTAAATCCATCAATGGTTCCTTCTTCTATCTGAATGGCGTTCCGGGAATGTTATGGCAGTTTACAGTTCCGACTTTTATGGCTGAAAGCATTCAGGTTACCGAAGGACCGAATAAAGCTATTTCCGGCTCCTTCCCCACAGGTGAGGGCACCGGTGTTGCTGCGGTAGTAAACGTTGATACCAAAAAAGCTCCTGATAAGCCGGTGCTCAGATATAAACAAGTATTCTCCGGTGAAAGCGGCTTAGGTGAATATCTTGATATCGGCAAAAGATTTGGTAAGAATAAAGAATGGGGTGTCAGAGTAAATACAGAGGTATTAAACGGCAATCCAGGTCATTATAAAGCAAGCAAAGAGGGTTCCAGCATTTTTGCCAACATCGACCATCAGGACGCTGACAGTAAATCTAATTTGCTCGTCGGTTATCAATATTATGAAGTTGATGATGGTATGAGATGGTTCGGCTTTGATTCCGGCAATGTAAATAATGGTCTTTTGACTCACGTTCCCTCTGCTCCGAATTCCAAAAACAATTACAGCTTCCCCGGCATGACCAAAGCCGCTGAATGCGCAGTGATGGTATTGAACCATGAGCAGGCAATTGGTCACGGCACTAAGGCCTTCTTTAACGGCGGTTGGACAAGAAGTAATTTGCGTAAAAATATTACCGGTTTAGGCAGCCGCTTATATATTCTTGATGATGCAGGCAATTATGCAGGCAAATATTTTACCAGAAGAACCCCTGTACATAAATATTATGTACAGACCGGTATCGAAAATAAATTTAAAACCGGTGAAGTAGAGCATGATGTTGTTTTAGCAGCTGACAAATCCTGGTATAAGTCCTGGACCGGTGTTGTCGGTGGCTATGGGCAGACTAACTTCAAAGGCTTGGGTGGTACCTTAGCAGGTGGCGTTAATCCTAATGAGAGCGTAAACATTCCTAAATTCAGCAGCTTCCATGACACAACAAGAAACTTCTGGGGTATTTCTCTGATGGATACTATGAAATTAGGCAAGGCTCAGATGATGTTAGGCGTGCATAAGCATGAGTCAAAAGCGGTTCACCATCCTGATCCGACTCAATCCGGTAATGTAAAAACTGTTAAGTCCAGCGATGTTTGTCCTGCTTTTGGCTTTATTTACCAGCCTACCGATGAAGTATCTATTTATGCCAGCCATTCCGAATTCTTTGATGCAGGCGAAAAAGTCAGCGGCACCACCGTTTATAATGCAGGTGAAATCTTAGATCCGTCTAAGAGCAAAATGGACGAAATCGGCGTTAAATACAGCAATAAGAACTTCTTGGCTACATTGGCTCTGTTCAAAAACAGAGAAGCCTCTACCTTAAAAATATACGACGATAAAAAGCCTGAGTGGTATTGGCTTACCAATGACGGCGAAAACGAGTACAAGGGTATTGAGCTGTCTTTCAACGGAGCTATTGCAGATAAATGGAATGCTTTTGGTGGTTTAATGTATCTTGATACAGAGAGAGTAAGAACCAATAAAGGCACCTATGATGGTTACAGAGTAAGCGGTATTCCAAGATTCAATGCTGTTGCAGGCTTGCAATATAAACCGAATAATGATTTGTCACTTTTGGCAAGAGCCGTATATGTTGGTCCTACTCCTATTTTCCCGGCAAGCAATGCGATTGAATGGGAAGTTCCTTCTTATACTACTTTTGATGCAGGCATTAATTACAAGACACAAATTAATAAAATGCCTGTTACATTGAGTGCTATGTGCTATAATTTGACTGGTAAAGATTATTGGATTGCTTATGGTTCCGGACTGCATTTGTCCAGCCCCAGAACCTTTATGCTGTCAGCTCAATTTGATATTTAATTTATGATGTTTAAGAGGGCGGTGTTACTGCCCTCTTTTCTTTAAAATTACATAGTTTTGGTAGTGTTATGAAAAAAATATATTGTATTATTGCTCTTATATTACTCGTTCTTGCGAGCGGTTGCGGCAAGCAGGAAGATATTAAGGAATCTGCGATAAATAAAGATAATGATACAGTGATTCTTGCAGGCTATCGTCAGCTTGCTCCCGGTAATAAGGATGCCTATTATTGCAGCAGCTCATTAGGTGTTTGGGAGCCTTTGATTACTAAGGACAAGGATAATAAGCCTGCACCTTGTCTGGCGCAAAGCTGGGAGATGCAGGACAATGGTAAAATTTGGATTTTTCATTTGCGTAAAAATGTCCTGTTTCATAACGGAACAAAATTTAATGCGGATTCGGTGATTGCTAATTTTGACCGGATGAAAAAAGGTGTTAAGCGTTCAACCTTTTATGGCTTGAATATAGATGCATTTTATCCTTCGCTGTTGAAATATGAAAAATTAGATGAGTATACTGTTAAACTGACCTTTAAAGAAGCAAATATTAACGAACTGTATAAGATGACAGATTTCGGCAGTCCGATTTATGCTCCGGAATGCTTTGCGGAAGATGGTAATTTTAAAACCTTCGCAATAGGCACCGGACCGTATAGAATAATAGAAAATAAACTGAACAGTCATGTTAAGATAGAGCGTTATGATAATTATTGGGGTGAAAAGGGCAAAATAAAAACATTTATTGTGCGCAAAATACCTAATACGGATACACGTTATGCTGCATTAAAATCCGGCGAAATTGACGGCGTAACTGATTTGAATGCAATACCGCCTTTTTTAGCGGAAGAACTGAAAAAGGATAGCAATTTTGTTGTTTATAAAAATAAATCGACGATGGTACGCTATCTGGCATTAAACGGTACTAAATTTCCTTTTAATGATGTCAGGATGAGGCAGGCTGTAAGTCTGGCAATTGATAGGCAGGATTTAGTTAATGCTTTGTATATGGGCTATGCAATACCGACTGTCAACATTCTGAATTATTGCAGTCCGGGATATAAAGAGTTTCCAGTAAGGCATGACTTGCAAGAAGCGAGACGTCTTGCACATGAGGTGCTTGGAGATAAGCGTGTAGAGATTGTTTACGGAATTAACGGAGCGGAGCCTTTGCAAAAAGGAGAAGCAGAAATTATTGCTTATTGGCTGAAAGATATTGGCTTAGATGTTAAAATAAGAGTATTGGAATATGCAACCTTATTAAAAATGATACGGAAAGGAGAGTGTAATATAGTTCGTTTGCAAAAGGGTTTGGCTAATGGAGATCCGTATACTGCCTTGTATCACTTTGTAATGCCTGACGGAGCGTTAAACAAGAACAATAGCGTTGCGTATGAAAATAATGAAATTGTTGAATTGATGAACGAGGTTAAGCATACTACGGACGAGCAGAAACGACGCGAGATATTCAATAGAATACAAGAAATTGCTGTTGAAGAGCAGCCGGTAGTTCCTTTGTTCAACGATATGGCAATTGCTGCGACCAGCAGTCGTATAAAAAATTACGGTGCCATCAATAAAATTGAACTTGTAACAGATGATGAGTAAAAATTGTAATGATATATTATGAAGAGAGGAAAACTCTATGAACCAATATTATCAGGATAACATGCTTTTGGGCATGAACCCTTCAAGCTATCTGCATCGCTACGCCGTTAACGGCAAGGTGTCGGGAAATCTTGCCTGCATCAGCGAAATCAAAAATGCCGCCGTGGTCTTATATAGTCCGCGCGGCTGCGGCTTTCATTACCGCTGTCATGTGCGCAGCGGCCAAAGCTCGGTTTATAATCTGGAATGTGCGGATTTGCGCAACAATGATGTAATTTTCGGCGGTGAAAAAAAGCTTACCGCTTTACTGCAAAAGGTGGAACGTAAGCAGCAGCCGGAGATTATTTTCCTGCTGCCTTCCGTGGTGTCGGATATTATTAATGATGATTTGGCTGGCTTGGCCTGCAGCCTGCAGCCGCAGTTTAAAGCAAAGCTTGTGCCGATTACGTCGCAGGTTTTTTCGCATATGGACAAGAGCAACGGCCGCAAGGTTCTGCGTGAAAAGGCTTGCCAAAAGCAGAAGCAAAAGTTTTCTTCCAGTGCTGTCTATCCGGGCTGCGGTTATGTAGAGGTGATGGACGCTTTAGTTGAGCAGGTGATGGAGCCTCAAAGCGTACAGCCGCTGAGCGTAAATATCGAAACCTTTGTCTGGGGCTATAATGGTGAGGATAAGCTGCAGGGCATGAGCGATATGCTGCAGAAAATGGGAATTACCGTTAATGCTTATCTGCCTGCCGCTGATTTGCAGACAATCAAAAAGGCTCCGCAAGCAGCGCTGAATATAGTACGTCGCAAGAAGTGGGCATTGGCGATGGAGCAACGCTTTGGCACGCCGTTTCTGCATGTTGCTGATATGCAGGAGTGGCATGGCATTGAAGGAATCAGTGATTTATACAGGCAAATAGGAAAAATGCTTGGCTGCGAGGATGCTGTTGAACACGTTTTGCAGGAAGAATATGAAAGGGTTGCCGCCCGGTATCAGGAGCTGCGTGCGGAATTTGCCAAGTATAAGTTTTGCCTGATTGCGCATGGTATTGCATATTTGCCGGATGCGCTGCGCGTTTATCAGCAGGATTATGGTTTGCCGATTAAAAAAATCTGCATTATCATGAATCCATCTTATCAGGCAGAAACCGGCCTGGATGATGCGATGATGCAGAGGTTTAAGGACAGAATTGAGCTTGCTAAGGCTGAGTATGGCTGTGAGGCGGAAATTTTACTGGAGCCTTCGGAGGAGGCTTTGCGCGATGCTGCACAGAGCTGTGACTTTGTTATCTGCAACGGTCATCCACGTTATGCTGCTTTGGATGTTCCCGTGCTTTATAATTTGTTTGACCGCTCGGTGTGGTCTTATCAGGGCTTTGTGGATATTATGGAAGAGGTTTGGCAGATGCTGCAGCGTCCGCAGCGAACAGGCAGCAGTCTTTTGCTGAGCAAACTGGCCTATGACCCGGTATTTTATCCGATGCGCGAGGCTGATAAAGACAGTAAAGCATCACGCGAACTGTATAGCAGAGTATGGAGGCAGAGAAAATAATGAAACCATTAAGTAGCTGTGCGTTGTTTGGTGCTGTGCGTGCTCTTGGCGGTATTAAGGATGCCTTAATCCTGCAGCATTCTGTTGTCGGCTGTCAGTGGGGCAGCCTGGCATTCAGATATGCAGGCAAGCCTTATGATGTACGTCAGGCCTCTGATGTTATCTATGATGAAGATGTTGTTAATGGCGGTGAGAAGGTCTTGCGCAAGGCTTTGCAGGAGGCAGAGCGTATTTTTGCACATTGCGGTGCGGTATTTGTAGTCAGCGGCTGTGTGCCGAACATGATCGGCGATGATGTGGACGGTATTTTGGCTACGACCGAAGGCTCACAAAAATTATTGCATGTAAAAGCGCCGGGATATGCAGGGAACATTGATAGCGGTGTAGAAGCAGCTTATCTGGCGTTGTTACCTTTGTTGCAGACTGCGGAGAAAAAACAAGCTGCCATGATAAATATTCTTGGCATAATGAATGATGATCCTTATGCAGATAATGATTTGCTTGAACTGAAAAAGTTTTTGGGAACAAAGGTCAGAATTAACTGCGCGCTGCAGGATTGCAGCTTGCGGGATATTGCAGCGATGCCGCAGGCAGAGCTGAATATCTGCCTCGGCTATGGCGAGCCTTTGGCGAAGAAAATGCAGGAAGAATTTGGCGTGCCGTATATCAAATGCGCCTATCCTTATGGTATGGCAGGCATGCAGAAGTTTTTGCGTCAGTTAGGTGAAGTTTTGAAAATTGATTTTTCCGATGAGCTTGCCGAACTGGAAACAGCGGCTGAAAAGCTCGTTTATCGCTGTGCGGATTATCTGGTGAATTTATACCAGATGCCGGTGGCTTTAGCTACGGACAAGGCACATTTAGCGGGCTTACAGAGCTTTTTTGCCGAAGAACTGGGCATGCGCGTTGTTATTGCAGAGGACACTGCGGAATTTAGCTTGGATAAAATGGCAGAGGCTGCAGCAAAGCACAAGCCTGTATTGTTTTGCGGTTCGTCGTTCTTAAAGAAATTAGCGGATGAACAGCAGGTGCCGTTAGTGCGCTGTGCTTATCCTGCCTTTGACCGGCTGTGCTTTACAGATAATACGCTGATTGGAGCGCGTGGTGCTGCCTTGCTCATTGAGCAGATTGTTAACGGTGCCTTGCAGCAGCAATATAAAACAGATGGCCGATATGCCGGCTTGCGTGAAAGTGTTTGTGAGGTAAATCATGAGTGAGCTTGAAACACATCCCTGTTTTACAGCTAAATGCAGCGATTATGCCCGCATTCATTTACCAGTAGCACCCAAATGCAATATTCAGTGCAACTATTGCCTGCGCAAATACAGCTGTGTGAATGAAAGCCGTCCCGGCGTCGTGGCAAGGGTTATGGTGCCGGAGGATGCAGTCGACTGGTATCTGCAGATGAAGGACAAGGTGCCGAAACTGACGGTAGCAGGTATTGCTGGCCCCGGTGATGCGCTGGCCAACTGGGCAACGGTCAGCAGAACACTGAGCATGATTCGTGAGGTTGATAAGGATGTTTTCTTCTGCCTTTCGACTAATGGACTTTATCTGCCGAAGTATGCCAAGGAAATTGCGGCTTTGGGTGTTGATTATGTTACGGTAACGGTGAATGCAATTACCAGCAACACCGGAGCGCATATTTACAGCTTTATCAATGATGAAGGAAAAAAATATGTCGGCGAAGAGGCTGCGGCGCTGCTTTTAGAAAGACAGATAGAAGGATTGCAGCTGCTTGGCGAATACGGCGTGAAGGTGAAGATAAATACGGTGGCTATTCCCGGCGTGAACATACAGGAAATCCCGGCGATTGCCAGACGTATGGCTTTGCTGGGAGCGAAGCTGCAGAATATTTTACCGATGCTGCCTGTGGAGGGAACCGGCTTTGCGCATCTTGCGGAGCCTGCGGCCGAAGAAATTGCTCAGCTGCGTCAGGTTTGCAGACAGTGGATGCCGCAGATGCAGCATTGCAACCGCTGTCGTGCAGATGCCGTAGGCGCTTTGACTAATCCATGTGTTTTAGAAGAAAGCTGAAATAGAAAATCCGTGTAAACAGAAGCTTGACTTTGGTTTGCACGGATTTTTGGCTTTAATATGATATTTAATTTGACGGCATATTCTGCACTTGCTACAATTAAATTTATAATAGCTTATTTGTTGAGGGAGAAGCTAATGGATTGTACTGCGATTATTTTGACAATAGGTATTATTTTTGCCGCGTCGTTTTTTTCTACTGTTTCCGGCTTTGGCTTCGCTTTGGTGGCTATGCCGGTGCTTACACTGGTGATGCCGGTAAAAGCGGCGGTTATTTTTGTGCTGCTGTTGAATCTGGTCCTGCGGACGATTACTATGTACAGGGTGCGCGATGGCTTTGATAAAGAAACCGTTATTTTGACAACATTGGGAAGTATCATGGGCATGCTTCCCGGAAGCTGGGTACTGAAGGTGCTGCCTGCGGCACAGCTGGAGGTGTTTTTGGGAGCAGTGCTTGTGGCTGCTACGATTTTGTTGAGCCTGCAATGTACGCTGCCGATAAAAAATAAAACCTGCGGACGCTTGGGCGCAGGAATTTTGAGCGGCTTTTTCGGTGCATCTACCAGCGTCAGCGGACCGCCGCTGGTTTTATATTTTCTTAACGAAAAGCTGCCGAAGAATGTTATGCGGGCTAACATGATCTGGTTCTTTGGCTTAAGCGGCTTTTTGACGGTGCTGGTAAATTATTTTTACGGTAATGTCAGCGGCACTGTTGAGTGGAGTTTGCTGCTGTACACTATACCGGTGATGCTTTTGGCTATCTGGCTGGGAGAAAAATTTTTCTATCGCCTGAATCAGCATCTGTTCCGTAAGCTGGCGTTGACGGTGGTGCTTATAGGAGCGCTGATGCTGCTGTGGAGCGGGTGGCAAAATTTATAAGTAGGCTATACTGTGTCTTATAAATCAGCAGTAAAATTTTGTGTTAATGCTTTGAAGATAGCGTTATTACTGTAACCTAGTTTACAATAAAAGCGCCGTCAGATAAAAAATAAATAAAATTTAGCTTTTTCCTTGACGTTTGCAGAGCAGTAGGAGTAAAATAACCTCAATCGCTGATTGCGGCGATAAATTTTGAAGCATAAGGAAATGCTGAAGTTGTTGCAGGTGAAAATGATGGAATCTAAAATGATGAACACTGCAATTGAATATGGTTTTTATTACGCACCGGTATTTAACTATTATTTTAGCACCGGTTATTTTGCATGGAAAAAATCATATAGCAGTAATCATCGTATTGGAGACTATAAGTAGTATTTGCGAGCGCAGTGCTTGCAATTAAGATTTAGCTTTTACAGCAGGCTCTTTTACGGGAGCCTGCTTTTTTTGTAGCATGGTAGCTTATAGCAATAGGGTAAATTAAATGACAAGGGTGTCAGAACGAAGGGGAGACAATTTATGGTAATAGTATTCAAGCCGGGAGCACCGGAGGAAAATAAAGCGAAGATGCGCAGCAATTTGGAAAGCAAGGGCTTCCAAATTAATGAAATCAACGGTGTCAACATGACTATCTTCGGTATCATCGGCGATACCAGCACACTTGATATCAATATGCTGCGTATTGATGATGCAGTAGACAAGGTAATGCGTGTGCAGGAGCCTTTTAAGCGAGCCAACCGCATGTTCCATCCGCAGGATTCCGTGATTAATGTCGGCGGTGTTGAAATCGGCGGACGTAAGATTCAGGTTATCGCAGGTCCGTGCTCCGTAGAAACGCAGGAGCAGGTTACGGACATTGCCAAGTCCATCAAGCTGGGCGGTGCCTCGATGCTTCGCGGTGGCGCCTTCAAGCCCCGTACCTCGCCGTATTCCTTCCAAGGCTTGAAGGAGGTTGGCTTGGAATATTTAAAAGGTGCCAAAAAGGAAACAGGCCTGCCGATTGTTACAGAAATCATGTCACCTTATATGATTGAGCGCTTTGTAGAGGATGTAGATTTGATTCAGGTTGGCGCTCGCAACATGCAGAACTTTGAACTGCTGAAGGAATTAGGCAAAACCAATAAGCCGATTCTTTTGAAGCGTGGTCTGGCAGCAACGATTGAGGAATGGCTGATGGCAGCGGAATATATCATGAGCGAAGGCAACGAAAATGTTATCCTTTGCGAACGCGGTATCCGCACCTTCGAAACATATACGCGCAACACCTTGGATGTAAGCGCAATTCCCGCTGTGAAAAAGCTCAGCCATCTGCCGGTAGTAGTTGACCCGAGCCATGCAGCAGGACTGTGGTGGATGGTAGAGCCTTTGGCGAAGGCTGCTGTAGCAGTCGGTGCTGACGGACTTTTGATTGAAGTTCATAACAATCCGGAAGTAGCGCTTTGTGATGGCGCGCAGTCCTTAAGACCTGAACGCTTTGCCAGACTGATGGGCGAGCTGAAAGGTATTGCCAGAATTGTCGGCAGAGATATGTAAGTCAAGGCATTATCCCTTAGCAAGATCAAAAAGCGTAAGGGTTTGTAATAACTCCTGATCTGGGAGTAGTATTGTAGCATAGTAGATTAGATTAAAGGAGAGATTTTATCATGATTATCGTATTCAAACAAAATGCAACTGTTGAGGAAAAAACTAAGCTGAAAAACCAATTAGAAAGCAAGGGCTTTCAGATTCATGCCAGTGATGGCGTAAATGCTTCACTGTTTGGTGTTGTTGGTGATACCAGCGCGTTGGATATCAACCTTTTGCGTGTTGTCGAGGGTGTAGAAAAGGTAATGCGTGTGCAGGAGCCTTTCAAACGTGCGAACCGCATGTTCCATCCAGATGACAGCATTATAGATGTTGCAGGCAGAAAATTCGGCGGTAAAAAGCTGCAGGTTATCGCAGGTCCATGTTCCGTTGAAACTCAGGAGCAGGTTACGGAAATTGCCAAGGATGTTAAGGCTGCAGGCGCTACGCTGATGCGTGGTGGTGCGTTCAAGCCTCGTACTTCTCCGTACTCCTTTCAGGGTTTAAAGGAAAAAGGCCTGGATTTCCTGAAAAATGCCAGGGCTGCCACCGGTCTGCCGATTGTTACGGAAATCATGTCACCTTACATGGTGGAACGCTTTGTTGAGGATGTTGACCTGATTCAGGTCGGTGCCCGCAATATGCAGAACTTTGACCTTCTCAAGGAATTGGGTAAAACCAATAAGCCTATTTTGTTGAAGCGCGGTTTGGCAGCAACTATTGAGGAATGGCTGATGGCAGCGGAATACATTATGAGCGAAGGCAACGAAAATGTTATCCTTTGCGAACGCGGTATCCGCACCTTTGAAACCTATACTCGCAACACGCTTGATGTAAGTGCTATTCCTGCAGTAAAAAGACTCAGCCATCTGCCGGTAGTAGTTGACCCGAGTCATGCAGCAGGCATGTGGTGGATGGTAGAACCACTGGCTAAGGCAGCAGTTGCAGTCGGCGCAGACGGCCTTTTGATTGAAGTACATAACGATCCGGAAGCAGCATGGTGTGATGGTGCCCAATCCTTGAAACCGGACCGTTTTGCTAAGCTGATGGGCGACCTCAGAGGCATTGCGAACATTGTCGGCAGAGAGTTATAATAGTAGTATGGCAGATTAGGAGTGATTTTTTTGGAAGCTGATTTTGGTGGCGAAAATAGAAGTACAAGGTGGCAAGAGCTCAGCTTTGCTATCGTTGGCCTGGGGCTGATTGGCGGCTCCTATGCCAAAGCATTGCGTAAACTGGGCGCCAAGCAGATTATCGGTATAGAGCGTGATGCAGCAACATTGCAGGAAGCGAAGCAGCAGGGGTTGGTTGATATTGGCATGACTGAGCCTGATAACCGACTTAAGGAGGCCAACGTAATTATCTGCGCTATTTATCCTGAAGCAATCGTGGGCTTTATAGCTGCAAACGTTGATTTCTTTAATGAAAGCGTTTTGCTGACTGATGTTGCAGGCATTAAAAACGATATGATCAGCAGAGGGCAGGCACTTTTAAAGGATGGCATGGAATTTATTTCCGGCCATCCGATGGCCGGACGTCAGGGCAGCGGCCTGGGCATGAGCGATGCGCATATTTTTCAGAATGCGAATTACATCATCGTGCCGGAAAAGCATAACACACAGGCTGCTGTTAGCTGGCTGGAGCAATTTGCTCTGGCCCTTGGCTGCAAGCATACGGTGCAGGTAACACCGGCGCAGCATGATGCAACTATTGCCTATACCAGCAATTTGCCGCATGTTACTGCGGTAGCGCTTATGGACAGCGCTTCCTTTGATGATAAGACCAAGTACTTCGTTGCCGGCAGCTTCCGAGATGGCACTCGTGTAGCAGATATCAATCCTGAATTATGGTGCAATTTATTCCTTGCCAACAGGGAAAAGGTTGCGGATGAAATAGACAGATATATGGAGCAGCTGGCGCTGTGGCGCGACGCTCTGCGCAGTGATGACGGCGAAAAGCTGAAGGAGCTGATGCGCAAGGCGGGAGCACGGAGAAGGGAGCTTTTTTAATGAAGAAAATTCATGTTGCATTAGGCGCTCATGCCTATGATATTGAAATAGCCGCCGGCCTGCTGCCGCAGGTCGGCTCTAAGGTTGCAGCGTTGCTGCCGAAGGCGCGCAAGGCTGCAATTATAAGCGATACAAATGTTGCACCCTTATACGCAGCAAAATTACAGGCTAGCCTCGAAGAGGCTGGCCTTGTTGTGCATAAGGTGGTAATTGAAGCAGGTGAGCAGAGCAAGAATATGCAGGTGCTCAGCGATGTATTGGAGCAGCTTGCTGAAGCAGGACTTACGCGCACTGACGTTGTGTTGACGCTTGGCGGTGGTGTTGTCGGTGATTTGGGCGGCTTTGCCGCTGCCAGCTTTATGCGCGGCATTGCCTTTGTGCAGATACCAACCTCACTGCTGGCGCAGATTGACAGCAGCGTGGGTGGCAAGGTAGCTGTAGATTTAAAGGCCGGAAAAAATCTTGCCGGGGCCTTTTATCAGCCGAAGGCTGTCTTTATTGATACAGACTTATTGGCGACGCTTTCCACCCGTTTTTTGCATGACGGTCTGGCAGAAGCGATTAAATACGGCTGCATTAAGGATGCAGCGCTTTTTGAAAAAATTGCCGGCTATGCTGATGATGCTGCGCTTTTGGCAGATATTGACAGTGTTGTTGCCACCTGCTGTGCAATAAAAGCACGCATTGTAGAGCAGGATGAATTTGATACAGGCCTGCGGATGCTGCTGAACTTCGGACACACCTTGGGACATGCTGTGGAGCAGCACTTTGGCTACAGCTGCTTTACGCATGGTGAGGGCGTGGCGATTGGCATGTATCAGCTGACTAAGCGCACCGAAGAGCTGGGAATGACAGCCAAAGGCAGCGCCGAGCGTATTAAGAGCGTACTTGAAAAGTATAATTTGCCGTTGACTGCGGGCGTAGAAAAAGCGCAGCTGCTTGATACAATGGCAAGAGATAAGAAAAAGAACGGCAACAGCATTACCCTCATTATTTTAAAGCATATAGGCGAGGGTGTACTGCAGAAAGTAGATTGGCAGCAAGTGCCAAGGTATTTGGGGTGAGGCTAAATGGAAAAGGTTAAAATTTATCCTGCAAAATTAACAGGAACGGTACAGGTTCCGTCATCTAAAAGCATGGGACACAGAGAAATTATCTGTGCAGGTTTGGCAGGTGGCACCAGTATTGTTGATAATATCAGCATGTCTAAGGATATTGAAGCAACGATGCGCGTTTTGCGTGCGATGAATGTGAGCGTTGACGAAATCCCCAGCATGATAGAGGGACGTAAGGCTTTGCAGATTACGGGCACAGGCCATCCGATTGCGGCGGCAGATAATGTTGATTGCGGTGAATCCGGTTCAACCTTGCGCTTTTTCATTCCCTTGGGAGCAAATCTCGGCTGTCCGCTGACCTTTATAGGTCACGGTAAGCTGGTATCACGTCCTTTGCAGGCGTATTACGATATTCTTGATAAGCAGTTTGTACAATATTTTAATGATAACGGCAATCTGCCGTTGACGGTCAACGGTCACCTGATGCCGGGTAAATTTGAGCTGCCTGGAGATGTCAGCAGCCAGTTTGTCAGCGGTCTGCTTTTTGCTTTACCGTTATTAAAGGGCGATTCCGAAATTATCATTACTTCGCCGCTGGAATCTGCTTCTTATGTAGATATGACACTGAACTGCTTGGCGAAGTACGGTGTTAAAGTAGAAAATGTAGATGGTGCACATCGTCATTATCTTGTGCCCGGCAAGCAGCATTTCAAGGCGCAGGACAGCAAGGTTGAGGGCGACTGGTCGCAGGCAGCCTTTTGGACTGTCGGCGGTGCTTTGGGCGCAGGCATTACGGCAAGCGGTATTGACTTTGCTTCGCTGCAGGGTGATAAGGCTGTGGTAGAAATTATGCAGCGCATGGGTGCTGATATTGCCCAAAATGCCGACAGCGTAACCGTAAACAGCAGTACAACGCAGGCAACGGTAATAGACGCTTCAAATTGCCCTGATATTATTCCTGTGCTTACCGTGCTGGCAGCAGTCAGCGAGGGAACAACGAAGATTATCAACGCAGGACGCCTGCGTATCAAGGAATGCGACAGATTGGCGGCTATGACGAGTGAATTAAATAAAATGGGCGCAGCTATTACGGAAGAACCGGAAGGTCTGACAATTACAGGCAAGCCTGAGGGACTGCGCGGCGGCGTAGAGGCAGATGCCTGGAACGACCATCGTATTGCCATGAGCCTAGCTATTGCCGCACAATGCTGCAAGGAACCTATTATCTTAACCGGCGCAGGCAGTGTAAGCAAATCCTATCCTGACTTTTGGGAGGATTACAAGAGCGTAGGTGGAAAAATTGAGGTGTTGGCATGAGTGGAATTTTTGGCATGAATATAAAAATGGCGATATACGGCGAATCGCACGGCAAATCCATCGGCGTAGTGCTGGATGGACTGCCGCCGGGACTGGCCCTGGATGAAGCGGCGATTGCTGCCGAAATGGCGCGTCGTGCTCCCGGACAAAATGCCTTGAGCACGGCACGCAAGGAAAGCGATACGGTAGAAATCCAAAGCGGCTTCTTCAATGGCTTTACGACAGGTACGCCGCTGTGCGCGCGTATCGTCAACAGCGACCAGCATTCTAAGGATTACAGCATTCTCGCCGATAAAATGCGCCCCGGTCATGCGGATTACGCAGGCCATGTACGTTATCAGGGCTTTAACGATTATCGCGGCGGCGGCCATTTTTCCGGTCGTCTGACGGCACCGCTTGTTTTTTCCGGTGCTGTGGCCAAGCAGGCGTTGGCGCAATATGGTATTATTGTCGGGTCGCATATTCTGCAGATTAACGATATCAAAGAAGAGCGCTTCAATCCAATGGGCGTAAGTGATGCAGAATTAGCTGAGCTGCATACGAAAAAGTTTGCTGTTATGGATGACGCTGTCGGCGAAAAAATGCAGGAGCGCATTTTGCAGGCTAAGAGCGAGCTTAACAGCGTAGGCGGTGTAATTGAAGCTATTGCACTGCATTTGCCAGCAGGTATCGGCGCACCGTATTTTGATTCCGTGGAAAGCATGCTGAGCCATGCGCTGTTTTCCGTGCCTGCTGTTAAAGGTGTAGAATTTGGCGATGGATTTGGCTTTGCCAGGCTGACGGGTGCTGAAGCAAATGATGCTTTGCATTACGTTGACGGCAAGGTGAAGGCACTGACGAACCACAACGGTGGCGTTACCGGCGGTATTACCAATGGCATGCCGTTGGTAGTGCGCGTGGCCATTAAGCCGACACCGTCGATTGCGCGCGAGCAGCAGACAGTGAGCCTTAAGGAGCAGGCTGATACAACGCTGGCAATTGTCGGCAGGCATGATCCATGTATTGTACAGCGTGCCGTACCTGTTATCGAAGCAGTGGTAGCGTGGACGCTGTGGGATTTACTTTTAGAAGCGAAGAAATGGGAGAAATAAGATGCAGGAGCTTGATTTAGAAAAAATCCGCCAAGAAATAGACAAGGTTGACCAGCAGCTGGCAGACGTATTGGAAAGCCGTCTGCAGTTAGTTATGCAGGTGGCTGCCTATAAAAAATCCAAAGGCCTGCCTGTTAAGGATAAAAACCGAGAAGCCAAGGTTATCGAAAAGGTCGCAGGCTTTTTGGAGAACAAGGCATATTCCGTGGCTGTGAAAAATATTATGCGCGGTATTATCGATCAGGCCTGTCTGCTGGAAGAAACTGCTCTGTCGGAAGCAAACAACAAAACCTATGAGGTTGCTTGCTTCGGTCCTGCAGGCTCCTTTACGCATCAGGCGTTGAAGGAATATTTTCATGGACGCCGCTACAATCGTCATCACTTCCAGACCTTTGAAGAGGTAATTTCCGGCATCAGCGACGGTTCAATGGATTACGCCGTGCTGCCGATTGAAAATTCTTCGACCGGCGGTATTACCGAGGTATATGATTTACTGCGCCAGTACGATTGCAGTATTGTAGGTGAGCAGTGCGTAAAGATTGAGCAAAACCTGTTAGGCTGTGAGGGTGCGTCACTTGGCACGATTAAAACAGTGTATTCGCATCCGCAGGGCTTGAAGCAGTGCGCTGATTTCTTCCATGATTATCCGGATATAGAGCAGGTTCCTTATTTCAGTACATCTAAGAGTGCGGAGGAGGTTGCCGAAAAGCAGGATGTAAGCTTGGGTGCTATTGCCGGCAAGCAGGCAGCGGAGCTATATAATTTGAAGGTTATTGCGCCGGCGATTAACAGCAACAGCAATAATTACACTCGCTTCGTTATTATCGCTAAAAAACCGGAAATCGTAGCGAACGCGAATAAGATTACGCTGATTGTTGCCGTGAAGCATGAAACCGGCTCTCTGTATAAAATGCTCGCCAGCTTCTACCATATGGGCTTAAATATGCTGAATCTGGAATCACGACCGATTGTCGGCAAAACTTGGGAATACTTTTTCTACATTGATGTCACCGGTAATTTGGCAGACCCGCTGGTTATTGATGTGATGGAAGAAATAAAATCGAAGAGCACCTATTGCAAGGTTCTTGGCAATTATCGTGCTTACGAGCGAAAGGAATAAACAGATGAAGCATTACGGACTTTTAGGCGGTAAGCTGGGACACAGCCTTTCACCGCAGATTCACGAGCTGTTTTTTAAATATACCGGTATCGAGGGCGATTATACGCTGCTGGAAACAACGCAGGAGGACTTGCCCAAGCGCATGGAGGAGCTGCGCGCCAACTATGCGGGCAGCAATGTTACCATTCCGCATAAATTGCACGTTATGCCGCTGTTGGACAGCATTACGCGTGAGGCCAAGGCTATCGGCGCTGTAAATACGATTAAGTTCGATAAAAACGGTGCTGAAGGCTATAATACAGATTACTTCGGCTTCGGCAGAATGCTGGAATACAACAATATTGATGTGCGCGCTAAGCGTGTTGCGGTGCTGGGCACCGGCGGCGCTGCGCGTGCGGTTGTCAAATATATGGTTGATAAGCGTGTCGGCAAACTGTATCTTGTTACGCGAGATGTTGCCCATGTTGATAAGGATTTTCTTAAGATTGCGCCTAAGTGCAAGTTTATTGATTATGACGGCCTGGCAGCTTTGACAGGTGATGTGATTGTTAACTGTACACCTGTGGGCATGTATCCCAAAATTAACGCTGCACCGGTTACGCCTGAGGAAATCAGCAATTTTGATGCTGCTGTAGATTTGATTTATAATCCTAAGCAGACATTGTTCTTGAAGCAGGCTGCCGAGGCGAAGATGCAGACTGTCAATGGTTTGTTCATGCTTGTGGCGCAGGCTGTGGCTGCTCAGGAAATCTGGCAGGGCGAAAAATATGACAGCGAGCTTATCGTCAAAATTATGCAGGATTTGGAGCAGAATATATGAAAAATATCGTGCTGATTGGTATGCCGGGCTGTGGTAAAAGCACCTTTGGCAAGCGCATGGCGAAACGCTTACAGCTGCCGTTTTATGATGCTGATACTGTCCTCGAAGAGCGTGAGCAGCGCACGATAAAGGACTTCTTCGCGGAAAGCGAAGATGCATTCCGCGCAGCGGAAACGCACACGCTGGCGTATCTGGCGGAATGTGACGGAGCTGTTATCGCGACCGGCGGAGGTGCTGTAAAGCGTGCGGAAAACATGGAGCTGCTGAAGCGCGGCGGTGTTGTGGTCTTTATCGACCGCAAACCGGAAAACATCATCGGATGTATTGCCGGTGATGCGCGTCCGTTGCTAGCTGCCGATAAGCAGAAGCTTTATACTTTATATAACGAGCGTATTGCGCTGTACCGCCGATATGCGGATTATACTATTGATAATAATGGCGATTTCGGCAGAGTTCTGCATGAGCTGCTGAATATTGCCGCTAAGCTGGAGGGATAAAGATGCGTAAAATTTTAGTTTTAAATGGTCCTAACATTAATATGCTGGGCATCCGTGAAAAAAATATCTATGGCCGTGATGATTATGACAGCCTGTGTGCTTACATTCGCTCGGCGGCTGACCGCCTTGGAGTAGAGGTGGAGCTGCTGCAGAGCAATTATGAGGGTGATATAGTTACCGCGATTCAGAATGCTTACGGTCATTTTGACGGCATTGTTATCAATCCGGCGGCGTTTACGCATTACAGCGTAGCAATTCTGGACGCATTGAAGGCAGTAAATATTCCTGCGATTGAGGTGCATATCAGCAACATCCATCAGCGTGAGGAGTTCCGCCATCATTCTGTAACGGTGGCAGGCTGCGTCGGCCAAATCTGCGGCCTGGGATTTGCGGGCTATGCCTTGGCAATGGAAGCGCTGAGTGTGTATGAAGCAAAATAGTATATAATAATTTTGTTAAACAGTCTCTGAAGCTTTGCTTTCGGAGGCTGTTTTGTTATAATGAGTATAGAGTAATATTTGCTGACAAAAGTAAGTTTGACAGCTGAATTTTCATAATAGTAAGATAACGTTAAATTATTTCTTGGAGGTGACATTATGGGTAAACGTGTAGTAATCGTCGGTGGGGTGGCCGCCGGTATGAAAACGGCGGCGCGCTTGCGCAGGCTGGATGCCGAAGCAGAGATTATCGTGCTGGAACGCGGACCGCAGCTGAGCTATGGCGCATGCGGCTTCCCGTATTTTATCAGCGGTGAGGTTAAGAGCATGGACAGCTTTGACCATACACCGCAGGGAGCCTTGCGCGACAGTAATTATTTTGCGGCCGTGAAGGGCATTGACGCCCGCTGCGGCTGTAATGTGCAAAAAATAGACAGAGTGCAAAAATGCGTGCATTATATGGAAAAGGGAGAGCTGAAACAGCTGTCTTATGACGTGCTGGTGTTGGCAACAGGCAGTACGCCGGTGAAGCTTCCCTTGCCTAATGCTGATGCCTCAGGTATTCACAGCTTTTGGTTCCCGTGGGATGTTGAAGCGGTAGATAAGGAAATTGCCGAAGGCGGCGTTAAGGATGTAGTTATCATCGGCGCAGGCTTTATCGGTTTGGAGCTGGCAGAAGCTTTTGTGCGTCGCGGTTTGCATACCAGCGTTCTGGAACAGCAGGACAGACTGTTGCCGCAGCTGCTTGATGAGGATATGGCAGCACTGTTGCTGCGTGATACGAAAAATCCGCTGCTCGATATTTATCTGGAGGAAAGAGCAGGTGCCTTTACCGTAGAAAACGGTAAAGTTAGCGGAGTGCAGACAGATAAACGCGTAATCCCGGCACAGTTGGTTATCGTTGCCGTCGGCGTGCGTCCGAACGTGGAGCTGGCGCGTGAAGCCGGCCTTGTTATAGGTCCGAGCGGCTGTATTGCGGTTAACGAATATCTGCAGACAAGCGATGATGCAATTTATGCCGGAGGTGACTGTGCGGAAAATACTCATCGTGTCAGCGGAGCCAAGGTGTTTGTGCCTATGGGTTCTACCGCCAACAAGCATGGCCGTGTAATTGCGGATAATATCTGCGGAGCGCGGAAGCAATATCCAGGTGTTCTGGGGACTGCCGCATGTCGCTTCTTTGCGCAGGAAGCCGGAGCAACCGGTTTGAATGAGCGGACTGCGCGGCAGGCCGGTATTGATTTTGCAAGCGTAGTTGTACCCGGCTCCGATCGTTTGGGTTATATGCCGGGAGTAGGACGTATTGTGCTGAAGCTGTTGGCGGAAAAGAGCAGCGGACGCGTATTGGGTGCGCAGGCTGTCGGAGCGAGCGTAGCGAAGCGTATTGATACATTGGCGGCGGCAATTTCTTTAGGTGCAACGCTGGAGGATTTGTCCGGACTTGATCTGGCTTATGCTCCGCCGTTTAATACGCCGATTGAGAATATCGCAACGGCAGCCAATGTCCTGCAAAATAAACTTGACGGACAGCTGCGCAGCATTAATCCTGTAGACTTTGAAAAGAAGCGTACGCAGGAGGATTATTTATTCGTTGATGTACGTACGCCGGCAGAGGTAGCAGCTAAGCGTATTGCCGACATTCCGTCGAGAGTAAATCTGCCGCTTGATACCTTGCGGACAGCGGATATCAGCAAGCTGGATAAAGAGCAGAAAATAGTTACAGCCTGCCAGATTGATTTGCGTGGCTACGAAGCGGAGGTTATCCTGCGCGCCCGTGGCTTCCGTGATGTTTACAGCCTGGAGGGAGGCATGAGCGGTTGGCCGTATGCAACGGAAAGCGATAACGATAAAAAGTAAGCATATTAATATTGTTATGCAAGGAGGAGAAAAGCATGAGTGAATTTAGCGAAAAAATGGGCATGGCAGCAGGTAACAATTTTAAAAGCGGGTATAACTGCTGCGAAGCGATTGTGGAAACCTTCCGCAAGGAGGCAGGCGTGAATATTGATGATAACGCTTTTCGTCTGTGCTCCGGCTTTGGCGGCGGCATTGGCCATGCGCGCGATTTGTGCGGTGCGATGGCAGGCTGTGTGATGGTCATCAGTACGCTTGCAGGCCGCAATCAGCCGAGCGATAAGCCCTTGGCGGAAATTTATCCGTTAACGCTGGAATTTCATGAGCGCTTTGCTAAGGAATTCGGCTCCTGTGCCTGCGGTGATTTGATGCCTTACGAGTTCAATACGCGTGAGCATTTGAAAAACTGCCTGAAGCTGGTGAATAAGGTGGCGCAGCTGCTGGCTGTGTATCTGGAAGAAAAGGAACTGCTGAAGTAATATTGATAAGCTAAAAGGGACTGTCGCGTGAGTGGATTTTACTTGCGATGACAGTCCATTAGTTTTTCTTTCTATGTGTGAGAATACGTAAATACGCTAAAAGCAATAATAAAAAATTGCGGAGCGCTTTTTGACGGCAAAAATAATTGGCTATCAAAACAAATTAATTGAAGTTTTTGCCGTCAACATGCTATACTATTCTTAGATACAACGTAACGGAGGTGAGATGATGAAGTATCTTTCAGTAGCTGAAACAGCGGAAAAGTGGCAGATATCCGAGCGCAGCGTGCGTAATTATTGCGCACAGGGACGTGTGCAGGGAGCAGAGCTGCATGGCAGAGTATGGAGTATTCCGGAAACGGCAGTAAAACCGGAGCGTGTTAATAAGATTAAGCAGAGCGAGCGTAGCTTGTTAAATGTTCTGCAGGAAGAAAAAGCAAGCAGATATGCAGGCGGTATCTATCATAAAACGCAAATTGAGTTGACCTATAACTCTAATCATATGGAAGGCAGCAGACTGACACATGAGCAGACGCGTTATATTTTTGAAACGAATACGATTGGTGTGGAAAATGAAGTTTTGAACGTGGATGATATTATTGAAACTGCTAATCACTTTCGCTGTATTGATTTGCTTATAGATAAGGCAAAGACTGCTTTATCCGAAAAGCTGATTAGGGAATTGCATTTTATTTTGAAAACCGGCACGAGTGATGCGCGTAAGGATTGGGTTGCTGTCGGTGATTATAAAAAGCTTCCGAACGAGGTTGGCGGCAGAGATACAGCTTTGCCGGAAGAGGTTAGCGAGCAGATGCGATCACTTTTGGCAAAATATAATGCGAAAAAGAGTAAGACGTTTAAAGATATTTTGGATTTTCATGTGTGTTTTGAAAGGATTCATCCGTTTCAGGATGGCAACGGACGCATTGGCAGGCTGATTATGTTTAAAGAGTGCCTGAAATATAATATTGTTCCGTTTATTATAGAGGATAATCTGAAAATGTTTTACTATCGAGGCTTAAAGGAGTGGGGTAAGGAAAACGGTTATCTGATGGATACCTGCCTTGCTGTGCAGGATAGATATAAGGCATATTTGGACTATTTTAGGATTGAGTATTGAGCAAGATGCGAGGTGCAGCTATGTCAGCAGAAAAGAACTGGCAATTTGAGCTTGAAGAATATATCAAACAAGGCGAGAAGCGCATCATGGAATTCTTGCAGAAAAAGGACTATATCCGCAGAGTGAGCGGAAAGAGATATGGAAAATAGAAAATTATGGATTTGAATAAGTAGTAAGAAAGAGGGAAAACAATGGCTGAAAAGAATAATGCCAACATTGGCTTTGAAAAACAGATTTGGGATGCTGCCTGTGTGTTATGGGGGCACATTCCTGCCGCTGAATATAGAAAGGTAATCATCGGATTGATTTTTCTTCGCTATATTTCCAGTGCATTTGAGAGAAAATATAACGAGCTTGTTGCAGAGGGTGAGGGCTTTGAAGAAGATCGTGACGAGTATTTGGGTGAGAATATTTTCTTTGTCCCGGAAAAAGCAAGATGGTCTACGGTTGCAGCTGCTGCTCACACTCCGGAAATTGGCACAGTCCTTGACGAAGCAATGAGAGAGATTGAAGCAGATAATAAATCTTTGAAAAATGTGCTTCCGAAGAATTACGCAAGCCCGGATTTGGACAAGCGAGTTCTGGGTGATGTCGTTGATCTGTTCACCAATATGGATATGTCTGATACCGAGGAAGGTAAGGATCTTCTGGGCAGAACTTATGAGTATTGTATCGCACAGTTCGCTGCTTACGAAGGTGTGAAGGGCGGCGAGTTCTACACACCGTCCAGTATTGTTAAGACAATCGTTGCCATCCTGAAGCCGTTCAATAATTGCCGTGTGTATGACCCGTGCTGCGGCTCTGGCGGTATGTTTGTGCAGAGTGTGAAGTTTATTCAAGCACACAGCGGCAATCGTCAAAGCATTTCTGTTTATGGTCAGGAATCCAATGCGGATACCTGGAAAATGGCGAAGATGAATATGGCGATTCGTGGCATTGATGCAAACTTCGGTCCGTATCAGGCTGATACGTTCTTTAATGACCTTCATGCCAATCTTCGTGCGGATTTCATTATGGCAAACCCGCCTTTTAATCTGTCTAACTGGGGACAGGACAAATTGCAGGATGATGTTCGCTGGAAGTACGGAACGCCGCCGCCTGGTAATGCCAACTACGCATGGATTCAGCATATGATCCACCACCTTGCGCCAAACGGCAAGATTGGTTTGGTGCTTGCGAACGGTGCACTGTCTACGCAGTCCTCCGGTGAGGGTGAGATCAGAAAGAATATTATCAATGCCGATTTGGTGGAAGGTATCGTTGCCCTGCCTACGCAGCTGTTTTATAGCGTGACGATTCCGGTTACGCTCTGGTTTATTAGCAAAAACAAAAAGCAGAAAGGAAAAACGCTGTTTATTGATGCCCGCAAGATGGGTTATATGGTTGACCGCAAGCACAGAGACTTCACGGATGAAGATATTCAGAAACTGGCGGACACCTTTGAAGCATTCCAAAACGGAACTCTGGAAGATGTGAAGGGATTCTGTGCGGTGGCTGATTTGCAGACTATTGAAAGGCAGGACTATATTCTGACTCCTGGGCGCTATGTTGGCATTGAAGAACAGGAAGAAGATAGTGAACCGTTTGATGAAAAAATGGCTCGCCTGACATCGGAGCTTTCTGATATGTTTGCCAAGTCCCATGAACTCGAAGCAGAAATCCGTAAGAAGCTGGGGGCGATTGGTTATGAAGTGTAAGCTTTCTGATATTTGCGATTTTCGCAAAGGAAAAGTTGAAGTAGCAAACTTAAATACTAAAAGCTATATATCGACCGAGAATATGCTGTCAAACAAAAGTGGGATAACAGATGCAAGCTCTTTACCGACTGTTTCTTTAACACAGGAATATAAAAGCGGTGATGTCCTCGTTTCTAATATTCGTCCATATTTCAAAAAAATATGGCAAGCTCGATATGATGGCGGTTGTTCCAATGATGTATTAGTCTTTGTTCCAAAGTCTAATACGGATAGTAATTTCTTATATTATGTACTTGCAGATGATGATTTTTTCACATATTCAATGGCGACATCCAAAGGAACAAAAATGCCACGAGGTGATAAAACCTCAATAATGCAGTATGCAGTTCCTATGGTTGATTTTTATACGCAAAAGAAAATTGCAAGTGTTTTGAAGTCATTAGACGAAAAAATTGAGTTAAATAATGCGATAAACGAAAATTTAGAGCAGCAAGCTCAGGGATATTTTCAAAAATTATTCGTTGATAATGCCGATCCAAAATGGACTACCGGAACAATTAGTGATCTCGGTACCGTTGTTGGAGGCAGTACACCTTCAAAGGCTAAACCTGAGTATTACACTGAGACCGGTATAGCGTGGATAACACCGAAAGATTTATCCATCAATAAGTCGAAGTTTGTTTCTCATGGCGAGAATGACATAACCGAACTCGGTTTAAAGAATAGCAGTGCAACAATTATGCCCGAAGGAACAGTGTTGTTCTCATCTCGTGCTCCAATAGGTTATATTGCTATCGCTGCTAGAGAAGTAACAACAAATCAAGGCTTCAAATCAGTTGTGCCAAAATCGGAAGTTGGAACACCATTTGTTTACTTCTTTTTGAAAAACACTCTCCCGCTTATTGAGGGAATGGCATCCGGATCAACTTTCAAAGAAGTATCTGGTAGCACTATGAAAAATGTCCCAGCGGTTATTCCTGATGCTGAAACTCTTGCTAAATTCAGCGACTTTTGCACTCCAATCTTTGCACAGCAATGTATTTTGGAAGGCCAGAATCAATCGCTTGCGACATTGAGAGATAATTTGGTGCCCAAGTTGATGTCAGGCGAAATTGATGTCACAGACATCCAGCTCTAAGCCACTAAATTTTCGTTTTACTACCTAACCCATAACTTCTGCGAGTGGCAGGTGTTTATACTGAGGATTGCCACTCCATAGTCATTCCCTGATTATTAAAGGAGAACAGACTATGAATGATGAATTTGTAAATGATGTGCTGCGAGATATGTTGGACTATCTTGATAATGGACAGGCAGAGCAGCTGCGGCGAGTACTGAAGCATAATCTTTCCGGATATGAGATTCAGCGAAAAACAGATAGTACAACTGAGGATGCAAGTACAGAAAATGCACGGTTGACAGGTGCGTTTCTTTCGGCAAAGAGAATAGAGGGATGTTCTGAAAAGTCACTATCCTACTACCGAAAGACAATCAAAACCATGTCTGAGAAAATTGGAAAAGGAATTACACATATCACAACCAATGATCTGCGTTCCTATTTGACTGACTATCAGGCAGAACGAAAATCCAGCAAGGTGACAATTGACAACATCCGCAGAATCTTATCCAGCTTCTTTTCCTGGCTTGAAGATGAAGATTACATCTTAAAAAGCCCGGTACGCAGGATTCATAAGGTGAAAACAGCTGTGACCATCAAAGAAACCTATACAGATGAAGCATTGGAAACCATGCGTGACCATTGCGATTCTTTGCGTGATTTGGCTTTGATTGATATGCTGGCATCAACCGGAATGCGTGTTGGCGAATTGGTGCTTCTCAATCGGGATGACATAAACTTCGAGGAGCGAGAGTGCGTGGTGTTTGGTAAAGGCAGCAAGGAAAGAATGGTCTACTTTGATGCCAGAACCAAAATCCACCTTCAGAACTACCTTGCACAAAGAACGGACAGCAACAACGCTCTGTTTGTGTCGCTAAAAGCGCCATACGAAAGATTGCAGATTGGCGGTGTGGAATCAAGACTGCGTGAACTGGGCAAGCGGCTTGCAATTCCGAGAGTGCATCCGCACAAATTCAGACGAACTCTCGCTACAATGGCGATTGACAAAGGAATGCCCGTGGAGCAGCTGCAACGGCTCCTGGGGCATCAACGAATAGATACGACCTTGCAGTATGCAATGGTCAAGCAGAGCAATGTAAAGATTGCTCATCGCAAATATATAGGTTAGGAGCGAATAAAATGATGTTTTGTGAAAAGCCAATAGGCGAAATTGCTGATGTTACTAAATTAGCAGGTTTTGAATTCACCAAATATATCAAGTACAATGAGACTGGAGAAATCATAGCTTTGAGAGCTTTGAATTTGCGTAAGGGTGAACTTGATTTATCTGACATAAAAAGAATTGATAGAAGTGTATCCGAAGGATTAACTCGAAGCAAGTTATATGAAAATGATATAATTCTTACTTATACCGGAAATGGATATGGAGATTGTGCGATTATAGAGGAAAACGACAAATATCATTTAGCACCCAATATCTGCAAAATTGTTCCCAATCGTGCTCTTGTTGAACCGTACTTTCTTTATTCGTATATTCGTTCTAATGATTTTTATAAACAAATGTCAAGTAATATGACTGGATCGGGACAACCAACAATTCCAATGAAAACGATAAGAACCTTAAAGGTTCCTGTTCCTCAAATGGAGATACAAAAAAAGATAGCAAATATTATACAAGCGATTAACCTGAAATTGAGAACCAATCGAGCTATAAACGAAAATTTAGTTGCTTAAATATCAAGTGTGGATACATCAAGCTCGCCGGACATAAGCCGAGGTAACAAGGTGTCTCTCATTTCCGCAAGCGAATCATTTTCAATCTGATTGTTTAGAATCTGCTCGAACATTGGACCGACTACAATGTGGAAACGAGTTATCTCGTCATCAGCAGGAATGATGAATGGCATCGCCTTGATAATTTTGGAGTTAACCGCAGTTGCTATTGAGGATGTACTTCCCATTGTCTGATAGTTAAAGTCTTTCAAATAGCAATATAGATACTCATTAATAAAGGGCTTATCTGTCTTGAAATGAGCAATAGCTTCATTTGTGGTCATCTCACCATAGGTAATGGCAATGCGTCCTACCGTGAGTTTGAAACTCAGTAGGACTGTGTTACTGGGGATAACTCTGATGTTAAACTTGTCAACAGCCTCTTGTGTAAGCTGCTCAGAGCTTCTGCGAATATATGTGCCGCAGCTGCCCATATCCGAAATGGATACCCATGTAACATCAGACGGATCAGTCGTGAACCACTGATGTTCCTTGCGAGGAGGAGTTTTACCAATGGCGATATCAAAGTATTCTTCGGCTCGGCAAGTTTGACGCTGATCGTTCGCTGTAGCAACGAACATCTCACGATAAATGGTCTGAGCTTGCTCAAGTAAATTTTCGTTTACCAGAAAATCGTTGCCGACGAAGCGACCTAATATATAAAGAAAATGCTATGATATAAAAATGGAGTATGAATAATACAGAAAAGGAGCGATATTATGTCAGGATTATATACCGAAGCGGACTATGAAAACTCCGTGATCGAATTATTCCGGAACATGGGCTACAGTTATCTGTATGGCCCCGACATAGAGAGAGATTTTCACAATCCTCTGTATGAGGAAGAGCTTGTTGCTTCCCTATATCGTTTGAACCGTTCTCTGCCGGAGGACGCTATTAGTGATGCACTTTTCAAGCTGAAGAACTTTGAAAACGGAGAACTGGTGCAGAAAAACACTGTCTTTATGGATTACCTGCAAAACGGCATTCCAGTGCGCTATTTTGAAAAAGGCGAGGAACGCTCCTCCATCGTCTATCTTGTTGACTATAAAAATCCCGACAACAACTCCTTTATCGTAGCAAATCAATGGACTTTCATCGAAAACAGCAACAAACGCCCGGATATTCTGCTTTTCCTGAACGGAATACCGGTTGTTATTGTAGAACTGAAATCTCCGTCCAGAGAAGAAACCGATGCTTCTGCTGCATATCGGCAGCTCCGCAACTACATGAAGGAAATTCCCTCCATGTTCATCTATAATGCCATCTGCGTTATGAGCGACCAGATGACCTCTAAAGCCGGTACAATTACTTCCGGCGAAGATCGCTTCATGGAATGGAAAACAGTCGATGGAAGCTATGAGAATACGCAGTACGCACAGTTTGATACCTTCTTTGAGGGAATGTTCCAAAAAGAACGCCTGCTTGACCTGATAAAGAACTTTATCTGCTTTTCCAACGAGGGTGTGAACTCCTTCAAAATATTGGCTGGGTATCATCAGTATTTTGCTGTAAGAAAAGCAATCGAATCGACCAAACGAGCTACCGTTACCGATGGTAAAGGTGGTGTGTTCTGGCATACGCAGGGCAGCGGCAAGTCGCTGTCGATGGTATTCTATGCCCATCTGCTCCAAGAAGCCTTGGATAGCCCAACTATCGTTGTGCTGACCGACAGAAACGATTTGGACGATCAGCTTTTTGGACAGTTTGCAAAGTGCAAGGATTTCTTGCGTCAGGAACCGGTGCACGCCACTTGTAGAAAACTGACAGAGACTTCGAGTAAAAATGATGTTGGATTAAAAGATTGGTTGGAAGGCAGACAAGCTAACGGTATTATCTTTACGACTATGCAGAAGTTTGAGGAATCTCACGAAGCTCTTTCTGAGCGCAGAAATATCATCGTTATGGCAGACGAAGCCCATCGTGGACAGTACGGCTTAACCGAAAAGATTAAGATGACCAAGAATGAGGACGGTGAAGAGATCGCCAAGCGTGTTGTAGGTACTGCCCGCATTATACGAAATAGTTTGCCGAACGCTACATACATTGGTTTCACCGGAACACCGATTTCCTCGAAAGACCGCAGCACCCGTGAAGTGTTCGGTGATTATATAGACATTTATGATATGACGCAGGCTGTTGAAGATGGTGCAACCCGCCCGGTTTATTACGAAAGCCGTGTCATTAAGCTCAACCTTGATGAAGCTACGCTGCACATGATTGATGCAGAGTATGAAATCATGGCGCACAATGCCGATCCTGAGGTTATTGAAAAGAGCAAGAAAACACTGGGACAGATGGAAGCTATATTGGGCAACGACAACACCATCAACTCTCTCGTCTGCGATATTCTTGACCATTACGAGAATTACCGTGAAGGTCTGCTTACAGGCAAAGCGATGATCGTGGCATATTCCCGCCCGATTGCAATGAAGATTTATAAGCGGATTCTGGAGCTGCGCCCTGACTGGACGGAAAAAGTCGGTATTGTTATGACTGGCGGAAATAACGACCCTGAAGAATGGCATGATATTATCGGCAATAAGCGGCACAAGGACGAGCTGGCGAAAAAATTCAAGGACAACAACAGCCCGATGAAGATTGCCATTGTCGTTGATATGTGGCTGACCGGATTTGATGTTCCGTCTCTGGCTACCATGTATGTATATAAGCCGATGAGCGGATACAATCTGATGCAGGCAATCGCCCGTGTCAATCGTGTGTTCCGTGACAAGGAAGGCGGTCTGGTAGTTGATTATGTAGGCATTGCTAGCGCACTAAAGCAGGCGATGAATGACTACACCACCCGTGATAAGAAAAACTATGGTGATACGGATGTTGCTAAGGTTGCTTATCCGAAGTTTATCGAAAAGCTCGGTGTTTGCCGTGACATGTTCCATGGATTTGACTACACCAAGTTCACGACCGGAACAGATTTAGAAAGAGCAAAGACCATCAGCGGTGCGGTAAACTATATCATCGCCCGCGAAAAGGACAAAGAAAAAGATACATTTATCAAGGAAGCACTTATGCTTCACCAGGCTCTTTCTCTTTGTTCTTCCATGGTGTGCGAAGCTGACCGCTTTGAAGCTGCGTTCTTTGAATCGGTGCGTGTTCTGGTGCTGCGACTGACCAATGCGGGAACCGGCAAGAAAATCTCTCTGCCTGAAATGAACGCTCGTATCAATGAGCTTTTGAAGCAGAGCATCAAGAGCGAGGGCGTTATTAACCTGTTCTCTGATATGCAAGAGGAATTCTCCTTGTTTGATCCGAAGTTCCTTGAGGAAATAAGCAAAATGAAGGAGAAGAATCTGGCAATTGAGCTGCTGAAAAAACTGATAGCGGAACAGGTATCTGTTTATAGAAGAACGAATGTGGTTAAGTCTGAAAAGTTCAGCGAAATCATGCAGCGAGCAATCAATGCATATCTGAATGGTATGCTCACCAATGAAGAAGTCATCGCAGAAATGCTGAAACTTGCTAAGCAGCTGGCTGAAGCCCACAAAGAGGGCGAACAGCTCGGCCTTACAGCCGATGAATTGGCATTCTACGATGCACTTACAAAACCGCAAGCAATCAAGGACTTTTACAAAAATGAAGAACTGATTGCGATTACCAAGGAATTGGCGGATACACTTCGTATAAATAAAACGATTGACTGGCAGCGCAAAGAATCTGCCCGTGCCAAAATGCGTACCCTTATTAAGCGCCTGTTGAAAAAACATAAATACCCACCGGAAGGGATGGCGGATGCTGTTCAGACCGTAATGACGCAGTGCGAGCTTTGGACGGATAATAATGATATGATGAGTGATAAGGTAGTCTCCTTTCAGGAACATAAGGCGTATATTTATGAGTCAAAAGCAACATACAGTATGGCTGCTGAAGAAACAGCTCCATATGGAACAAATAAGGACAAATGACGTGAAAAATATTTCATACTATAGCATCTTATATAGAGAAAATAATGATAAGAATTATGTTAAAGCGAGGCGATGAGTGTGCTAATGAATACAACTGAGTATCTCTCCATTATCGAAAATATCAAGAGCGAAATTACTGCGGCACAATATCGTGCGGCAATTCATGTGAATGCAGATATGCTGCTTCTCTATTATGATATTGGTTGCGTAATCAATGAATATAAATCATGGGGAAACAAGTTTATTGATAACCTTGCAGCAGATATTCGGATTGCTTTTCCAGAAAGCAAAGGATATTCTGTTCGTAATTTGAAGTATATGGCAAAATTCGCAGAGATTTATCCAGACCGAGAATTTGTGCAACAGGTTGTTGCACAAATTCCATGGGGTCACAATATAGTTCTTCTGGATAAGGTCGCTGATATGGATGAACGTAAATGGTATATCAAAAAGTCAGCGGAAAACGGCTGGTCTCGAAATGTTCTTGTCCATCAGATTGAAAGCAACTTGTATCAGAGACAGGTGCTGGCAGATAAAGTTACAAATTTTGATCACCGCTTACCGTCTCCGCAAAGTGAACTTGCAGCGCAGACAATGAAAGACCCATATGTATTTGATTTTATTTCTTTCCGGGAGGATATGCTCGAACGGGATATTGAGCAGGCACTTGTTAGGGATGTCACAAAGCTCCTTCTGGAGCTTGGAACAGGGTTTGCTTTTCTGGGAAACCAGTATCACCTGAACGTAGGCGGCGATGATTTTTACATTGATTTGTTGTTCTATAACCTGAATCTTCGCTGTTATGTAGTTATCGAATTGAAAACTGGTGATTTCAAGCCGGAATATGCTGGTCAGCTAAACTTTTATCTGTCAGCCGTGGACGGCATTTTGAAAAAAGAGCAGGATAATCCGTCCATTGGTTTGCTTCTGTGCAAAAGCAAAAACAATGTGGTTGCAGAATATTCACTCAAGGATATTTCAAAGCCGATTGGTGTAAGCGAATACAAAATAACCAGTAGCCTGCCGGATGATCTGGAAAAGCAACTGCCATCTGTTGAAGATATTCAGAAACGGATTAAATAAGGCTCTAATTAATTCTTAAGTTTTAGAAAGGACACACCAATGCATAAAATTCTCTTTATCTGCCATGGCAACATCTGCCGTTCGCCTATGGCAGAGTTTTTATTGAAGGACATTGTAAAAAAGCGCGGCATTGCCGCTGATTTTGAAATTGCTTCGGCAGCGACAAGCAGGGAAGAAATCGGTAATCCTGTGCATCACGGCACGCGCAATAAGCTGGCGCAGCTTGGCATCAGCGTCGCAGGCAAGCATGCAGTACAGGTGACAAAGCGTGACTACGAATATTATGATTTGCTGCTGGTGATGGACAGCAATAATATTCGTAATTTGCGAAAAGTAATTGGTGAAGATACGCAGGATAAGGTACACCTGCTTTTGGATTATACTGAGCGCAAGGGCGCAAGCATTGCCGATCCGTGGTATACCGGTGACTTTGAAGTAACCTATAAAGATATCATGGAAGGCCTGGATGGCTTGCTGAAGTATCTGAAATATTAAAACAAACAAATTTCCGTGCAAACCGTTAATAAGTTAACATAATTTACCATAAAAATAGATAGAATTAATCGAAAACGGTATTTTGCTTGTTTGTTTTAGATTGTGGTGCTACAATAAGTGTTACGGTAAAATAATATAGTTTCCAATGAAGAGAGGTTTTTAATCATGAAATTCGCAACACGTATGGAGCGTATGCAAGCTTCTGAAATCCGCGAGCTGTTAAAATTAACTGCTCAGCCTGATATTATTTCCTTTGCCGGCGGTCTGCCTGCACCGGAACTGTTCCCTGTAGAAGAAATTGCCAAGGTTTCTCATGACCTGGTACTGAAGGAAGGTCGCCAGCTGCTGCAATATGCAACTACCGAAGGCCGTCCGTCCCTGCGTGCAAAAATTGCTAAACGTATGGCTGATAAATACCACACCAATGTTGATCCCGATGACATTCTGATTACCACCGGTTCTCAACAATGCCTGGACTTCGCAGGCAAGCTGTTCCTGGATCCCGGCGACGTTGTTCTGTGCGAAAGCCCGTCCTACCTCGGCGCTTTGAACGCATTCAACGCTTACCAACCGAAATTTGTTGAGGTTCCGACCGATAACGGTGGTCTGATTCCGGAAGAACTGGATAAAATTCTGGAAACCACTCCGAACTGCAAATTTATCTATGTAATTCCTGACTTCCAAAACCCGACCGGTCGTACCTGGTCCATGGAACGCCGTCAAAAATTCATGGAAGTTGTTAACAAACACAACCTGCCTGTACTCGAAGATAATCCGTACGGCGAACTGCGCTATGAAGGCACTATCCTGCCGTCCCTGAAATCTATGGATACCAAAGGCTTGGTTATGTTCCTGGGTACCTTCTCCAAAATCTTCTGCCCGGGCCTGCGTCTTGGTTGGATTGCTGCAGAGCACAGCCTGCTGAGCGAGTTTGTTAAAATCAAACAAAGTGCTGACCTGCACACCTCTAACTTTGACCAAGGCGTTGCAGATGCTTACATGGAACAATACGACCTAGATGAGCATGTTAAAGAAATCGTTGCTCTGTACAAACATCGTCGTGATCTGATTCTTGAATCCATGGAGAAATACTTCCCGGCAGGCACCGAATGGACTCATCCGGAAGGTGGTCTGTTCCTGTGGCTGACCTTCCCTGAAGGCGTAAGCGCACGTAAAGTATTCAACAAATGCATCGAGATGAAGGTTGCCGGCGTTATCGGTGATGCCTTCTATCCGAATCAGAAGACTGATCGCAGCATGCGTATCAACTACTCCAACATGCCGGATGACCGCATTGTTGAAGGTATCCAACGTATGGCTAAAGCAATCAAAGAGTGCATGTAATTCTTTGACGGCTTAAGCTGTCTTGTAAATTTTACAGCTGATAAAAATTTAACCCCTGCAGAAAAATTTCTGCAGGGGTATTTTGTATATATGCTGTTTTATGCTTTAGCAGCCTTTAAGGTTCTTTCGAACAGAATGTATAAAACTCCGGCAGCCTCGTCACTGAATTTAAAGATACTGTCAGTACCATCGGTGTGATGGAAGGTTACAAGGTTGATGCCGTCAAAATCAGCACCGCTGAGAACGTTGAGCGGGATATGGAAGGCATTTTTCTTACCAATGTAAACTAAACGTTGGTTAGTAAGGAAGAACACGCCCAGCTCTTCAATAATAGTCATTTCTTCTGTGAATTTGGGATGCTCGATTTTTTCGCCCTTGAAGGCAACGGTTTCGTCAATGCGGAATTTGCGTGTCAGCTCATAGTAGTTGTCTTCGCGTTCTATCATTTTGTTTTGGCAGAGACCGCAGTTGGTATAGGCGTGGCAGATTTCGCCGGGGTTGAGAGGGAAAGCATCCTGCTTGATATCGCCTAAAGGCATATGCTCCGCATTCCACAGGCTGCGGTATTTTTCCAGAGCGCTGACAATGTTATTCTTTAATTCATATGGGATATCCAGAGTTGCGCAGTCGGCACGCAGGGCAGCTTCTTCTTCCGGAGTATAACGCTGTGCGCTGCTGATTTCGTCAAACTTCTGATTGAAGTGAGCCTGAAAAACCTGCTTACGCATGGAAAGACTGTCTTCGTAGTCATAGCCGAATAACTCATTCAATTGTTTGATATCCAGCTTTTCGGTGCCTGCAAGCAAATCACGGCAGCGGACAAAATAAGCAGCTGTTTTTGCTGCCTTATCAGCCTGCTTTGCCAGATGCGGCGGCAGCTCCAAAATTTCAGCTAAATGTGCAAGCTGTGCCCAAAGGCTGTCTTCCTTAGTCTGTACTTCGGTAAAGACAACATCTGCCAGCTTGCGGTAAATGCCGCTGCGTTGGTTGCAATTATCATCATGGAATTTTACGCCCCATTTTTTCAGAGCATGATGCACATCATCGGCACTGACTGCTAAAGCGTCGGGTGCTGCAGCCAACAGATTATTGAGCTCCTTCCAGCCGTTTTCGGTAGGCTTGCTGCCGAATATTTTTGATAAAAAGCCGCATTCTTCTAATTCTTGCATGCTATAAGGTTTCAAATTCTGCACTCTCCTTTACAGGCTTAAAGTCTGCATTTTGATTTTTACGCTGATAAAGTTGCCAGCGGTTTATTTTATCGCTAACAATACGAATTTAATCTAAACAATATTATACGCTAAAAGTGTATCTATTGTCTAGAAAGAAAAAGCTTCGGCATTTATCTGCTGTGACTATCTGCCTGCATTGTGTTATAATAGCAATTAGAGAGAGGAAAGGGAGATAAAATGTCAATACAAGCTTTTACTTCTGACAAAAAAAGCAGCTGGAAGGCAAATTTGCCTGTATTGTGGCTGGGAGTATTTTTATGCTGCGCCAGCTATACTATGTGCATACCGTTTTTGCCTGTTTATCTGCTGCGTGAGCTGCATGTTGCTCAGCCTGACGTTAACTTCTGGGCAGGCATTACCTTTGCTGTAACCTTTATGGGTTCGGCCGTGATGGCACCTTATTGGGGCGCTTTGGCTGACCATGTCGGGCAGAGAAAGATGGCGATTCGCGCCGGCTACGGCTTGGCGCTGACCTATTTTCTTACCGGCGTTTGCCAGGATGTCTATCAGCTTTTAATAGTGCGTATTGTGTGTGGTGTTGTTGCCGGCTTTGTGCCTGCCTGCATGTCTATGGCATCTTCATCCTTGCCGGAGGAGCGTATGGGCTGGGGCATGGGACTGATGCAGACTGCGGTAGCCAGCGGCACCATCATGGGACCTTTGATGGGCGGTTATCTGAGCAGCTGGTTTGGCATGCGTGCTTCATTTTATGTAGGCAGCTTTGCCTTGTTTATTGCTACAAGTGCCGTAGTATTTATTGTTAAGGATATGTCCGTATTGAATAAGGGTGCGCGCGAAGCAAGCAGTCTGTTGGCAGATTTAAAGAACGCTTTGCATAACAAGGGCCTGCTGTATATTATGGCTATGTTCTTTGTAGTGCAGACCTGTGTGATGCTGATTCAGCCGTTGATTACATTGTACGTAGGCGAGCTGATGCATGATATGGGTGATGCTGCTATCAAGATGTCAGGTGTGATTTTCTCGCTAGCCGGTATTACCGGTATTTTAGCGGCACCGTTTTGGGGAAAACGCGGACAGCGCTTCGGTTATGTGCGTGTTTTCTGCATTGTAACCTTTATTGCCGGTTTTATTAACCTTTTCCAAGTCTTTATCAACACTGTCTGGCAGTTTGCGGCTATTCAGTTTGTTTACGGCTTGTTCCTTGCAGGCGCTGTGCCGAATATTAATGCTAACCTGACGCGTGTTACTGCTGCCAATATGCGTGGTAAGGCCTTTGGCCTGGTTACGAGCGCGCAGCAGTTTGGCGGTGTTGTAGGACCGCTGCTTGGCGGTGCCTTGGGCAGCTTTATGAGCTCGCGTTATGTGCTTGTATTTGCCGGCTGCGTGCTTATGAGCGTAGCAGTTTACTCTTATTTCACGCATGTGCGTGGAGCGGAGCAGGAAGCTGCAAGCTAAAAGTTTATCCATATAAAATAAAAGACCGTTGCTGCAGGGAATTTGCGGCAACGGTTTTATTTTTGGAAAAATATAGAATGTTTTCTTCGGAACTATCAAGCCTTCGGTTTAGCCGTCAGCCATTGGCGTTTTTGCTCACTTTGCGGGAAAAGCTGGTGATCAAACCACATATAGAAGAAGCGTTCTGCCGGTACAATGCTGTAGCCGTCCTGCAGATGGTCGGTGGTGTCATAGGGATCTGCCATAATAAGCACATCGTCACTTTGGTGTGCGGTGCCCATGCTGTCGTAACCGATGATGACGCGCCAATGCCCGCCCCAATCGACGTTTTCTACAATAATAGGGGTATTATTTTTCAGATTACTCTCGACAAATTTGAGGAAATCCTTATAGCTGTCGGGAGTTTTATCTTTAATGGAGGAATGAACCTCCCAACCGATTTTTTCAAAGTAGTTTACCATGCCCTTGGTATTAGTGCCTGCTGTTTTGCTGCTGCCCATGATTTTAGCAACGGCCAGCTCATCATCAAGCGTTTGGCCCTTGTAATATTTTACTACCATATTCGCTGCTGCCGGACCACAGGTATAATGAGTGATTTGCTGCGTAGTGGCAAATTTCGGCAGAATGGTAAGATGCTCGTCAGATTGCATATTATAAAAATCAGGATGCTTAAAATAAGGTGAGTCCTTGATATCGTGCTTGCCAACGAATTGTGCGGCACCGGCTGCCGGTGTGCTGCCGGGAGTGCCGATGGGAATAGGGGATTGCTGCAAAAGATAATTAAGACCGCCTAAAATGACTAGCAGACAAACAATGGCCAGTAAAATGCGTTTTGTTTTCATAGCTGCTCTCCTAAACTGAGTGTAGTTTTACGCTTAAGATGCTTATGGACTGCTGTGAGCAAAGCTTCTTTTTCGTTGTGAAGATTGCCGGATTGTACGCGTTCCAGCAGGTAGGTAAGAATATTTTTGATTTCTGCATGGGGGATAAGCTCCAACAGCTCGCGTCCGCCGACAGCAAGGTCCTTGGTGCATACGGGCATGCGTGTGCGTACAAGCTCCACAACCTGACGGCCTAAAAGGCGACCTTCGGCCATCAGCTGTTCGTTTTCGCGGGCGTGGGTTGCTCCCATATCCGCAAGAAAAACCTCGACTAGCAGACTGTAGGCCTGCGTCAGCTCTGCCTGCGTACGGAAGCCGGAGTTGGCAGCTTCGCTGCGCACCCAGCGCAGCAGGGTGCGCTCGCCGGTGAGTAGCATAGGCGCGAAGCGCATATGCTGCGCTACTAGCCAAGTTACCAGATGTACGAAGCTTTTGTTATAGCCAAGGCGTGTCAGGATAGCTTTAGCCATTTTTGCGCTTTCTGCTTCGTGGCCGGGATCGCTTGGCTGTCCTTCCTTGTTCAGCTTGCGGACATTCGGCAAGCCCTTGCCCAGATCGTGCAGCACCAACGCCCAGCGGATGGCTAAATCGCGCGGGCTGTTGTCAATCGCCAGCAGTGTGTGCTCCCAGGTGTCATATAAATGAAAGCGCGGATTTTGGTGCAGACCTAAAAGATGCAGTGCTTCCGGCAGAATGGGAATAACAGTATCGCTGCCGTTTTCGCGGGTATGGCAGCTTGCACCTAAAAGACCTGTTGCCATCATCAGCATCAGGCCTTTGCCTGCATATTCAGATGTAATGAGCTTTTCAAGCTCATTACGCACACGCTCCAGTGAAAGTCCGGCGCAGCGTTCAACCGGAAAGCTGTAGCCGTGTGGTAGGTAGTAGGGCGTGTTCGGCGCACCGCAGGCAGGCAGTGCTTCGCAGCCTGCCTGCTCGTACGTAAAGCCGAGCTGTGCCACAAAGCGGCAGGCACGCAGCATACGCAGCGCATCCTCATGAAAGCGTTGCTTAGCGTCACCTACAGTGCGTAAAATTTTCTGTTGCAAATCCTGCAGGCCGCCAAAGTAGTCATGCAGAGTTCCATCAAGAGACAAGGCCATAGCATTGACCGTAAAATCACGGCGGCACAAATCCTCGCGCAGACTGCTGCAAAACCAGGTTGCGGCAGGGCGATGCATGTCGTCATCGTTATAGCGTTCACCGCGGAAGGTTGTTACTTCGGTAGCAGCGCCGTTGATAACGATGACTACGCAGCCGAAATTGTGACCTAATTGGTCAACAGTTTTCCAATCATGTTGCTTGCAAACTGCCAAAACCTGCTCAGGCAGAGCATTGGTGGTAATATCGTAATCATCCGGTGACTTGCCCAAAAGCAGGTCACGCACAGCGCCGCCGACGAGATATGCTTCATAGCCGGCAGCGTTCAAAGCAGACAGTATTTTTTTTGTATAACTGGGAAGAAATAAATCAGGCATTTTAAAAATCTCCTGCCTAGCTTAGTATTCTATACCATCATCCTTGAGGCGGTATTCTACATTAATACCGAAATATTCCCAAAGAATTTCCTTAAGCTCAGCACCTGTGTTAATTTTATAGCGGTACTTAACGCGACCGCCGAGGTAAAATTTTAAATAGTTACCGCGGATGGTAATATTGCAGTCCTCGCGGAAAATAGACAGCTTTTTGCTTTTAATAAACGGTGAGTTTGGATGTGCGTCGCACCAGAAACTGGCGGTAATAAAGTCTTTGTCTATCTGCGGCTCTTCGGTAAAGCCAAAGAGGCGTTTCCAGATTTTGCCGCGTTCCTTCTGCCAGAGCAGCCAGCCCCAAAATTCACTGCGGGTAAATTTGTATTGGCTGATGCCGTCGCTTTGAATCAGGCCTTCAGTAATTTCCAGCGGCACACGCGGGCTTTCGCTGTTCACACCGACATCGGTAAGATAACGCTTATCGCCTAAAGCTACACACATTACGCGGTGGCGGCGCAGCTGGTAGGTTTCCATTTTATCGATAAAGCGGGCGGAATAGCTGGTCACATCAAAGCCCAGGGATTCCAAAAGCCAGTTGTAAAGTCCGTTCAGCTCAAAGCAGATGCCGCCGCGGTTGTGCATGATAACTTTATTGAACATATCCTGTCTTTTGAGCGAGGTGATTTTGCCGTTAAGACAGTCAAAATTTTCATAGGGGATATATTTGAGGTGCGCGTCCTGCAATTTAGTCAGGGTTGCTAAATTAACAGCCGGCTCGAAATCGTTGAGCTGCAGCTTGCGCAGGTATTGTTGTATTTGCAGCTTCTTCATCGGCCGTCCGTTGATATCTGCATAATTTGGCAAAGCAATCATCTCCATAATGTAATTTTCACAGCGTTGTTATAGCTATGAAAATTGTCTAATCTTCTCTCAATTATTTATTGTAACATTTATTTTGCAGGAAATAAACTATTTTGCTTTAAAGAGTGGGAATAGCATAGTCTATATCTGCACAGAGGCGACAATAAAAAGACTATTCCTATATGGAATAATTTTAATGCCAAACAAGAATAAGATAAATAAAACTACCGTTTTACAAAGTAATTCCTAAGTGTTATTATATAAATGGCGATTCTGTTATATTTAATATTCCCGTTGTTACACTCTCAAATACACTCTCAAATAAATTTTTTGGAGGTTTCCGATGGCTCTGTTATCCTTGGGTTTTTTACTGCTGGCGATAATGCTTGGTTTTATCCGTAAAATGAATACGGGTCTTTTGTGCATAGCTTTTGCCTTGCTTTTGGGACGTATGGCAGGCATCAGTGATGCGGAAATTATTAAAGGCTTCAATGCTTCTTTGTTTCTGATGCTTTTGGGTGTAACTTATTTGTTCAGTTTGGCACAGATTAACGGCAGTCTGGATTTACTGGCACAAAAAGTTATTTCCTTAGCAGGTAAGCGTGTTTACCTGATTCCGATCATTATTTATGTATTCTCGATTATACTTGCTGCGCTTGGTCCCGGATCTGTACCGACTATGGCTATAATGATGGTTTTTTCCATGTCCTTGGCAGCAGAAATGAAAATCAGTCCAGTGCTGCTTTCAACCTTAACTGTTTTGGGTTCTTGCGCCGGTGGTTTATCACCGCTTGCTGCTACCGGCATTATCGGTGCGAATCTGTGCGCAGAGTTTGGCCTGACAGGTATTGAAAATGATTTTCTTATGAACGGTATCCTTTCATTTACTATTTATGCTGTTATTGTCTATATTTTGTTGAGAGGCTATAAGCTGCGTTCTGCTGCTGTGGAGCAGAAAAAAGAAGTTCCCTGCTTTAACAAAAGGCAGCTGACGACTATTGCCGGTATTGTAGTGATGGTGCTTATGGTTATGCTTTTGCGTATTAATGTCGGACTGGTCAGCTTTGCAGTTGCTGCGGTATTGTCCTTTTTACGTGTTTCCGATGAGAGCAAAGCTATCAGGCACATTCCTTGGAATACGCTGCTGCTGATTACCGGTGTCGGTGTTTTGATGCAGCTGATTATAGATCTTGGCGGTATTAAGGTGCTTTCGGATGTGCTTGTTTCGCTGATGAGCGCTAAAAGTGCTGCCGCTGTTATGGGACTTACCTCCGGCATTATGAGCTGGTTCAGCTCAAGCAGCGGTGTCGTTATGCCTACGCTGCTGCCGACTGTGCCGCATGTTGCCCAACAGCTTGGCGGGGTGAATGAGTTCGAATTGGCTTCCTCGATTACAACGATTTCACATGTCGCTGCCATCAGTCCGCTTTCTACAGGTGGTGCGTTGGCGCTGGCAGCTTATGCTTCGGCAGCTAATGCCAACCAGAAGCAGCAGCAGAGCCTGTTTATGAAAATGTTCGGTGTTTCTGCGCTGGGCGTTTCCGTGTTGTGTGTTTTCTCTTATTTCGGCATGTTCCATTGGCTGCTGTGAGATAGAAGCTTAATAAATTATTTTGGTCTTCGTGCATATTCGTATGTGTGCGAAGACTTTTTTGTTGCAGCGTGCATAAAAAACGCACGTTGATTACAGTAATATAAAAAGCCGCCGGCCCGGAGAAAAATCTCCTGAACCGGCGGCTTTTTGTGTGCCTTACGGCATCATGATAAATTCTACGATAAACACTACTGCGCAGCAGCAGCAAGCCACATGAAAAAGGCTCATGCCGCGCCAGGCGGTGGCAACGCCGACGCCTAGGGCAAGCGCACCTGCAGCAGGTGTCCGTGTTTCCTGCAGGATAGCAGGAAAGGTCATTACTGCGAGCGTCGTGTAGGGGACATAATATAAAAACGAACGAATGAAGTGATTTTTGATTTCCTTACGGATGAGTGTGAGGGGAAGCACGCGGATAGCATAGGTAACAAGTGCCATGACTGCAATATAAATGTAAATATTGTGTTCCATCTGCTAAGCCTCCTTTTGCTGGGACTGTACCGGCCTGAGATAAGCTGCAGCCGCTGCGATGACTACAGTGAGGATAATGGTACGCGTACCGCCGGTAAGCTGTGCCAACGGCTGCATATATGTTGCTGCAAAGCTGGCGATGAAGCTTGTGATTACAACAGTGAGAATGATACGGCTTTCGCGCGCCGGAGGCATGATGATAGCGAGGAACATGCCAAACAGTGCTACACTCAGTGCGCTGACAATGCGATCAGGCAGCGCCGCTCCGGCGATAATGCCGCAGGCTGTGCCAATCGACCAGCCCGGAATTGCTACTGCCATGCCCCCATAGTAATAGTATGGATTCAAAACACCGGGACGGGAGATAGCGATACCGAAAAGCTCATCCGTTACAGCGAAGGCGATGAACAGACGATGCATAAAGCTTTGTGCACTGCTGAGCCTTTGGCTAAGCGCGCAGCTCATCAGCATGTAGCGTGCATTGGCAATGAGGGTAACCAGCGCTATTTCAGTATAGCTGGCGTTTTGACCGATGAGGGTAATGGCAGCAAATTCACCGGCTGAAGTGTTGTTGAGCAGGCTTGTTAAAAAGCCCTGTAATACAGAAAGCCCGGATGTGCGGCAAATAATTCCCAGAGAAAAGGCTACGGCAAAATACCCCAATCCTATGGGGATGCCATCGTGCAAGCCTTGGCGGAAGGCTGTAGCATTGCTTGAAACACTATTAGTATATACGGAATCGATATTTTCAGTTGAAGTTTGCATCATAATACACCACAACAATCGCAAGAAAATCCAAAAAACAAAAAAATCAAAATATAATAATGCTTAAATGTTGGAAAATTTACCCGTAAGCCCCAAACGGAAGGCTTACGGGTAGAAATGCTTTGGTAAACGCTGAGGGGATGGCGTTATACCGTTAATGTTTATTTCAGCAGCTCCTGAGCAACAAGGTGGCCCATTTCAGAGGTAGAAACCTTCTTCAGACCTTCTGCATAAAGGTCCGGAGTGCGGTAGCCCTGCTCCATAACTGCGTCAACAGCTGCTTCCATAGCGTCTGCTGCTTCGTTTTGGTTCAGGGAGTAGCGCAGCATCATAGCAACACTGAGAATGGTTGCCAGCGGGTTAGCAATGCCTTGGCCGGCAATATCAGGTGCACTGCCGTGGATAGGCTCGTACATACCGGTGCCGTCGCCGAGGCTGGCGCTCGGAAGCAGACCGATGCTGCCTGCGATTGTGCTGGCTTCGTCACTGAGAATATCGCCAAAGATATTGTTGGTCAAAATAACGTCGAACTGCTTCGGATTCAGCACTAACTGCATAGCGCAGTTATCAACATAGAAATTGTTCAGCTCGATTTCCGGATAATCCTTAGCCTGCATTTCGGCAACAATTTTACGCCACATGCGGCTAGAGCCCAATACATTGGCTTTATCTACGCTGGTTACTTTACCGCGGCGTTTTTTAGCAGCTTCAAAAGCAAAACGGGCAATGCGTTCTACCTCCGGACGGGTATAAAGCTCAATATCGCTTGCTTCCTCAACACCGTCAGCATTTAGGTGCGCTTCGTTGTGTTCACCGAAGTAGATGCCGCCGGTAAGCTCGCGTACAATTAAAAGATCGGCACCTTCTGCACGTTCCGTTTTCAGCGGAGAAAGATGTGCGGTGAATTTGGAAACGGTCATCGGGCGCAGGTTGCAGTACAGGCCCAAAGCTTTGCGGATACCAAGCAGGCCTTTTTCCGGACGGATATCCGGAGCAACATTATCCCATTTAGGTCCGCCGACAGCACCGAGCAGCACAGCGTCAGCAGCCTTAGCACTGGCAATGCTTGCTTCCGGCAGGGGAACGCCGGTTGCGTCGATTGCACAGCCGCCGATGAGCTGCTTGTCATATTCAATTTCAAAGCCGAATTTTTTGGCAGCAGCGTCGAGAACCTCTACAGCTGCATCAACTATTTCTACACCAATGCCGTCACCTGGCAGTAAGCAAATCTTCATTATTTGTTTTCTCCTTTAATATAATTAATCAGGCCGCCGCAGTCTGCAATATGCTGGATAAATTCCGGCAGCGGTTTTGTTTTGATTGTAATATTTTTATTGAGGATTTTGATTTCACCCTTGTTGACATCAACGTCAATTTCGTCACCGGGTTCGATCTTTTCTACGTCGGCGCCGATTTCCAGCACCGGCAGGCCGATGTTAATCGCATTGCGATAGAAGATGCGGGCAAAGCTGTCTGCTACGATGCATTTGATGCCCTTAACCTTTAATACTACCGGTGCATGCTCACGGGAGGAGCCGCAGCCGAAGTTTTTGCCGGCAACGATGTAATCTCCGGGCTGTACGTTGGCGGCGAAGTTAATTTCCAGATTTTCCTTCGCATCCTCCATTGCATGCTCTGCTAATTCTTTGAAATCGGCAATGTTAAGATATCTTGCCGGGATAATAACGTCTGTATCAATGTGGTCGCCGTAACGCCAAACTTTGCTCATTTTACTACCTCCTCAGGGCTGGTGATATAACCGGTGATGGCACTGGCTGCAGCGGTATAGGGGCTTGCCAGATAAACTTCGCTGTCGACATGGCCCATGCGGCCGCGGAAGTTACGGTTGGTGGTGGAAACAGCGCGCTCGCCTGCAGCGAGGATGCCCATGTAGCCGCCCAGGCAGGGACCGCAGGTCGGAGTGGAAACGGCAGCGCCTGCATCAATAAAGGTATCAATGTAACCGCGGTGCATAGCTTCCTGATAAATCTGCTGGGTTGCCGGGATGATAATCATACGCACATGGTCGCAAACCTTGTGGCCTTTGAGAATTTCGGCAGCCTGCTCAAGATCTTCCAGACGGCCGTTGGTGCAGGAGCCGATGACAACCTGGTCGATTTTGATTGCATGACCTTCCTTAGCAGGATGAGTGTTTTCCGGCAGATGCGGATAAGCAACAACAGGAACAAGCTCGTCGAGCTTAATATCAAGTACGCGGGCATATTCAGCGTCTTCGTCGGCAGTAACTGCTTCCCATTCACGGGTTACGCCGCGTTCCTTTAAGAATTCGATGGTTTTTTCATCAACGGGGAAAATACCGTTTTTGCCGCCGGCCTCAATAGCCATGTTGCAGATAGTCAGACGGTCGGCCATAGAAAGCTCGCTGACGCCTTCGCCGGTGAATTCCAAAGATTGGTAACGGGCACCGTCAACGCCAATCATACCGATGATAGTCAGGATGATGTCCTTGCCTTTAACGTATTTCGGCAGCTTGCCGGTAAGGTTAACCTTGATAGCCTGCGGAACCTTGAACCAGGAAGTGCCGCTGGCCATAGCGCAGCCGATATCGGTCTGGCCCATACCGGTGCTAAGAGCATTGAGTGCGCCGTAGGTACAAGTGTGGGAATCGGCACCGATGATGATTTCGCCGGGAGCAACAAGGCCTTTATCCGGCAGCAGTGCATGCTCGATACCCATCTGGCCTACTTCAAAGTAGTTTTTGATTTCGTGCTTGCGGGCGAAGTCACGCATACGCTTGCACATGGTTGCGGATTTGATATCCTTGCAGGGGGAGAAATGGTCTGGAACCAGAGCAATTTTGTTTTTATCAAATACCGGCTTGCCGATTTTTTCAAATTCGTTGATAGCCGGAGGACCGGTAATATCATTAGCTAATACTAAATCTACTTGAGAAACAAGCAGGTCGCCGGCGCTTACGCTGTCGCGGTGAGCGTGCTTGGCTAAGATTTTTTGCGTCATTGTCATTCCCATAAAATTAACCTTCTTCCTTATAATAAAAATAGCCCCTATCTGCGCTTGCAGATAGGGGCGAAGTTTTTTCGCGGTACCACCCTAAGTTGTACTTAATTTTCCCGATTAGCGAATCGGCAGTGTAACGTGCTGGAAACGTCTGCTCCTACTTGGTTCAGAGAAGCTGCTCGCGGGTGAGCTTCTTTGCCTGCTTGCTGGCGGCTTGCACCATACGCCGTCTCTCTGGATGCTGGGGCAGGTAAATTTTCCCGTTCATTGCATTTTTGTTTTTGAAATTAAAATATATACATCGCTGTGTTCTTCACATTATCGCAACAATTTCACGGTTTGTCAAGTGTGAAATTAAAAAAATGCCTAGAAAAACATTTAATGTATAGCTGGGATGGAAAAAAGTGCGGATGAGGTGTAGGTAACTGTAGGAGTATAAACCTACCTCTTTCAGAAAATTGCCTTTTCTGAAACTTTTGTTGCATCAGTAAATATACATGTATACAATTTGCGATCATAACAGTATGGTATTATAATTAAAATTACAGTTGCCGTGGTGGTCTTTAATAGAAACACTAACAGAACTGCTAACAGATTTACCGATAAAATGCTTTGAGAGGGGAATTTATTATGAATACTTCGCTGCCCAAGAAACAGGGATTGTATGATCCTTGGTTTGAACACGATGCCTGCGGTGTTGGCGTAGTTGCCAATATTAAGGGCAAGAAGTCTAATAAAATTTTAAGACAGGCTCTGGTGGTTCTGCATAACATGGACCATCGCGGCGGTCAGGGAGCAGATATGAACTCCGGTGACGGTGCCGGTGTGCTGCTGCAGATTCCGCACAACTTTTTTGTCAAGGAATGCGCCAAGCAGGATGTGGAGCTGCCGGAAGCAGGGAAATATGCCGTTGGTTTTATTTTCCTGCCGCCGGATGTTGTAGAAAGAGAAAATGTTCAGCGTCACTTTGAACGCATCGTTGAAGCGAATGGTCAGAGTATTATTGCCTGGCGTAAGGTGCCGGTGCATCCGGAGGTTTTGGGTGAAAAATCACGTCAGAGCATGCCTTTTATGGCGCAGGTTTTTATTCGTCCTTCGGCTGACGTCCTGGACCGTCTGGATATTGACGATAATGCGTTTGAGCGCAAGCTGTACTGCATCCGTCGTGAGGCTGAAAACTATATCCGTTACGGCAAGCTGCGCGGCGGCAAGTACTTTTATGTTTCCAGTCTTTCCTCACGTACTATTGTCTACAAAGGCATGCTGACAACACAGCAGCTGCAAACCTTTTATGCTGATATGGAGGACAGCTCTATTGAAACAGCAATGGCTTTGGTTCATTCACGCTTCAGCACGAATACCTTTCCCAGCTGGGAGAGGGCTCATCCATACCGTTATCTGATGCATAATGGCGAAATAAATACATTGCGCGGTAATATCAACTGGATGCGTGCACGTCAGACAATGTGCGGCAACAGTCTTTGGGGTAATGATATCCAGAAGGTTATGCCGATTGTTGACGAAACCGGTTCAGATTCCGGCATGTTCGACAATGTTTTGGAATTTTTGCTGATGAGCGGACGCAGTCTGCCACATGCCGTTATGATGATGATTCCTGAGCCGTGGGGCAAAAATCCGCATTTGGATGATGACCTGAAGGCCTTCTTCGAATATCACAATTCGCTGATTGAGGCATGGGACGGACCTGCAGCTATGGCCTTTACTGATGGCCGTACTATTTGCGCTGCATTGGACCGCAATGGTCTCAGACCGTCGCGTTATTATATTACAAATGATGATACTATCGTTCTCGCATCTGAGGTCGGTGTAGTAGATATTGATCCGGCAACTATTGTCAAAAAAGACCGCCTGCGTCCGGGACGTATGCTGGTGATTGATACGGAGCAAGGACGCATCATAGGTAATGATGAGATTAAGCATCAGATTGCCTGCGAGCATCCGTATCGTAAATGGCTGGAAGAAAATTCCATCAAGCTGAAAAATATTCCGCTTAAGAGTGAACTGCCGGTGACGGATTCGCAGACGTTGATGCAGCGTCAGCGTGCGTTTGGCTATACGTTGGAGGATTTGACCAAGTTTCTGCGTCCGATGGCGCAAAAGGGCATCGACCCGTTGGGAGCAATGGGCAATGATGCGCCGTTGGCTGTGCTCAGCGAAAAGCCGCAGCTTTTATATAATTACTTTAAACAGCTCTTTGCGCAGGTAACAAATCCGCCGATTGATGCTATTCGTGAGGAGGTTTTCACGGATACAACCAGCGGTATTGGTCCAGAACTGAATCTGATTGATCCGCAGCCGGAAAGCTGCCACCAGATTTCGGCCGAATCTCCTGTATTAAGCAATATTGAGCTTGCCAAGCTGAAGAATATTCCTAATTTCGAGGCAGCAACAATTCCTATGCTTTACAAGGTTGCTGATGGCGGTGCCGGCTTGAAACAGGCTTTAGATACAATATTTGCCGCTGCAGATAAAAACATTGCGGAAGGCAAGTGCATTTTAATCTTATCCGACCGCGGCATTACTAAAGAGATGGCAGCAGTTCCTGCTTTACTGGCAGGTGCAGGTCTGCATCATCATCTGATTAAAAACGGTACGCGTCTGCGTGCTTCTATTATCATAGAATCTGCTGAACCGCGTGAGGTGCACCATATGGCGTTGCTTTTAGGCTATGGCGTCAGCGGTATTAATCCGTATCTTGCTTTTGAAAGCCTGGAGCATATGTGTGCTGACGGAATGCTGGATATCAGCTTTGAAAAGGCTGCTGAAAATTATATCAGCGCCTGCACTCACGGCATTGCTAAAATCCTGTCGAAGATGGGTATTTCTACTGTACAGTCTTATCGTGGCGCACAGATTTTTGAAGCTATCGGTATCAGCAGCGCCGTTATTGAAGAATATTTCACAGGAACTCCGTCGCGTCTTGAAGGTATCGGACTGGACGAGATTGCCAAAGAGGTTGCTATGCGTCATGAGCCTGCATTTGCTGAGCAAAACATTGACCTCTTCAGCTATGAATCAGGTTCTCATTATCAATGGCGTAACGGTGGCGAGCAGCATATGCTTAATCCGGAAACGATTGTCAAGCTACAGCAGGCCTGCAAGACCGGTGATTATAAGCTCTTTAAGGAGTTCAGCAAGCAGTTGCGCGGCAGTGCCTTTGCCAACCAGAATCTTCGCAGCATGCTGACCTTTACGCCGCAGCGTCTGCCGGTAAATATCGATGAGGTAGAATCCGTAGAAAGCATTTGTCATCGTTTTAAGACAGGTGCTATGAGCTATGGCTCTTTAAGTCAGGAGGCGCATGAATGTCTGGCAATTGCTATGAACCGTATCGGCGGCAAGAGCAATACAGGCGAAGGCGGCGAGAATCCCAGCCGTTTTGCACCGCTACCGAATGGTGACAGTAAACGCAGCGCAATTAAGCAGGTTGCCAGCGGCCGTTTTGGTGTAACCAGCAATTATCTTGTCAATGCGGATGAAATCCAGATTAAAATTGCGCAGGGTGCTAAGCCGGGCGAAGGCGGACAGCTGCCGGGAGGCAAGGTTTATCCCTGGATTGCCGAATGCCGCGGTACGACGGCAGGCATTGGCCTGATTTCGCCCCCGCCTCATCATGATATCTATTCGATTGAAGATTTGGCCGAGCTGATTCACGACCTGAAGAATGCTAACCCGCGCGCCCGCATCAGCGTTAAGCTGGTAAGCGAGGTTGGCGTCGGTACAATTGCTGCCGGCGTAGTCAAGGCCTGCGCCGATGTTGTACTTATCAGCGGTTATGACGGCGGTACCGGCGCTTCTCCGCGTACTTCCATCAACCATGCCGGACTGCCGTGGGAGCTGGGACTTATGGAAACACACCAGACGCTGCTGCTGAATAATCTGCGTGACCGCGTAACGTTGGAAACAGACGGTAAGCTGATGACAGGACGTGATGTTATTATCGCTGCTTTGCTGGGTGCGGAAGAATTCGGCTTTGCAACAGCACCGTTGGTAGCTATCGGCTGTATCATGATGCGTGTATGCAATCTTAATACCTGTCCGATGGGCGTAGCAACGCAGGATCCGGAGCTGCGCAAGAATTTCCACGGCAAGCCGGAATATGTTGTCAACTTCATGCACTTTATTGCGCAGGAGGTTCGTGAATATATGGCGATGCTCGGCTTCCGCACTATCGACGAGATGGTAGGCCGTACCGAGGTATTGCTGCCCAAGCCGGCAGAGGAGCGCAACTGGAAGAATAAGAATCTGGATTTGGCGCCGCTGCTCTATAAACCGGAGGTTGAGCCCGGTGCAAGCCAGGTTTGCACCAAAAAGCAGAACCACCAGCTGGAAAAATCGCTCGATATGCGTGAGTTGCTGGATATCTGCCGCAGTAATCTGGAAACGAAAAAGCCTGTTGCGATTACGCTGCCGATTAAGAATACGGACCGCGTTGTCGGTACGATTTTGGGCAGTGAAATTACCCGCCGCTACGGTGCCGAGGGACTGCCAGCCGACACCATCAACCTGCACTTCAAGGGCAGCGCAGGCCAAAGCTTCGGCGCCTTTTTGCCGAAGGGTGTTAAGCTGGAGCTGGAGGGCGATGCCAATGACCATGTCGGCAAAGGACTTTCCGGAGGCAAGCTGATTATCTATCCTGACAGCGATGCACGCTTTAATCCGCACGAAAATGTTATTATCGGCAACGTTGCCTTCTATGGTGCAACAAGCGGTGAAGCGTATATCAGCGGTACTGCCGGTGAACGCTTCTGCATTCGTAACAGTGGCGTGAACGCTGTTGTTGAAGGTGTTGGTGATCATGGCTGTGAATATATGACAGGCGGCACGGTAGTTATTTTGGGACGTACAGGACGAAATTTTGCTGCCGGCATGAGCGGCGGTACGGCCTATGTTTTGGATATGCAGGGAGATTTTGCAACCTACTGCAATAAGGAAATCGTGCTGTTGGAGAAGCTGGAAGAAATCGGCGACAGCCTGACGGTAAAGAAAATGTTGCTGCAGCATGCAGAGCATACCGGCAGTAAGCTGGCTTTAGAGATATTGGATAACTGGGATGAATATCAGGATAAATTTGTCAAGGTTATTCCTAAAGAATATAAGCTTGTTACGCAGAAGCTTAATGAGTATCTGCAGCAGGGAATGAGCGCGGACGCTGCTACCCTGAAGGTATTTGAGGAGGTGAAGGCATAATGGGTAAGCCTACCGGATTTATGGATTACAAGCGTGCGGAGCTTGCTTTGCGTGCCCCCGAAGAAAGAATTAAGGATTGGCAGGAAATTAAGACGAGCAGCCTGCCGCACAAGGAAGCACTACGCTGCCAGGCAGCGCGCTGTATGGATTGCGGTGTTCCCTTCTGCCATAGCGGTGTGATGATTAACCGCATGGTTTCAGGCTGTCCGCTGCATAATCTGATGCCGGAATTCAATGATCTTGTTTATCACGGGATGGATGATTATGCCTATGCCCGTCTGAATAAAACCAACAATTTTCCGGAATTTACATCTCACGTCTGCCCTGCTCCCTGTGAGGGTGCCTGCAACGCAGGATTAGTGAATAATCCTGTTACCATTCGCAATATTGAGCAATATGTCATTGAAAACGCCTTCGAGCATGGATTGGTAAAACCCAATAAGCCTGCTAAGCGCAGCGGCAAAAAGGTTGCTGTTATCGGCAGCGGACCTGCCGGTCTTGCCTGTGCCGATGAGCTGAACAAGGCCGGTCACAGCGTTACTGTTTACGAGCGTGCCGACCGTGCCGGCGGTCTGCTTATGTATGGTGTTCCGAATATGAAGCTGGACAAAAAGCTAGTAGAGCGGCGCGTCAAGCTGCTGGAGGACGCCGGCGTAAAATTTGTCTTAAACAGCGAGATCGGCGTAAAGCTTGCTTCCAGCACATTGCTGGAGGAATATGATGCCGTAGTGCTGTGTACCGGTGCAACAGTGCCGCGTGATTTGCCGGTTGCCGGACGTGAGCTGGAAGGTATTTACTTCGCTAAGGATTATCTGGAAAGCGTAACTAAGAGCCTACTGAACAGTAATCTGGAGGACGGACTGGCCATTGATGCCAAGGATAAGGATGTTGTCATCATCGGTGGCGGTGATACCGGCAATGATTGTATGGCAACAGTTATTCGTCAGGGCTGCCGCAGCGTGCGTCAGCTGGAAATCAATCCTTGTCTGCCGCACAGCCGCACGGCAGATAATCCCTGGCCGCAGTTTCCGCGTATTTTTAAAACGGATTACGGTCAGGAGGAGGCTATCCATAAATTTAAGCAGGAGCCGCGTGAATTCTGTATTACAACCAAGGAGTTCCTGGGGGAGGATGGCAAGGTCAGCGGTCTGCGCTTGTGCCAAAATGAATGGAAGCAGATAAACGGACGCATGGTACCGGCAGATATCCCCGGTACAGAACATATTGTGCCTGCACAGCTGGTGCTTCTGGCTATGGGCTTTGTGGGCAGCGAAGAGCGACTGTTTGAGGAATTCAAGTTGGCGAAGGCACCTAACGGCAGCATAGCGGCTGATGACAGCAGTTATGTGACCAATGTGCCCGGCGTTTTTGCCGCCGGTGACGCACGTCGCGGACAGAGTCTGGTGGTGTGGGCTATTGCCGAAGGGCGTGGTGCCGCACATGCAGTTGATAAATTTTTGCAGAAATAAGCAATACGGTTCTCCTTTTCTTTTATAGATGTGCTTGCAGCTTTTGTATATATGAAAAATAGCTGCAGGCACATTTTTTATTAGCTGTAACCTTGAAATAGGTAACGGCTACAGCAATGCACCATCTGCGTCATATACAATCAGAAGTGAAATCTTCGCAAACTCAAAGCTTTTCTGCGGATTTGATTGTTACCACGTTGCACTTTCCCTGCAAGATAAGCTATAATATAGATAAATATACCTAGCAATAGCTAAATTTACGATATAGGAGAAAACAAAATGTTTATTGACAGAGCGAGAATTTATGTAGAAGCAGGCGATGGCGGCGACGGCATGAGCAGCTTTCGCAGAGAAAAATTTGTAGAAAAGGGTGGCCCGAACGGCGGTAACGGCGGTCGCGGCGGTGACGTTGTCCTGATTGCTGATAAAAACCTTAATACCCTGATTGACTTCCGTTACAAGAGAAAGTATGTTGCTAAGCGCGGCGGTCAGGGCGGTACCAAAAACTGCACCGGTGTACGCGCTGATACCGTATTCGTTAAGGTGCCGATGGGTACTTTGGTACGTGATGATGCAACCGGCGCTGTTATGGCAGACCTTGTTGAGGATGGTCAGACCTATACGGCTGCTAAAGGCGGCCGCGGCGGCAAGGGCAATGCCTGCTATGTTACCAGCACTAACCGTGCACCGACCTTTGCCGAAAAGGGCGAACCCGGCGAAAACCGTTGGCTGAAGCTGGAGCTGAAGCTGCTGGCTGACGTTGGCCTTGTAGGTTACCCCAGTGTAGGCAAGTCCAGCATTATCGCACAGGTGAGCGCTGCTCGCCCTGAAATTGCTGCCTACCATTTTACAACACTGTCCCCGGTTTTGGGCGTAGTACGTCTGGATGAGGAGCGCAGCTTTGTGCTGGCGGATATCCCCGGCCTGATTGAGGGTGCGCATGAGGGTGTAGGCCTTGGCCATGACTTCCTGCGTCATGTAGAGCGTACTAAAGTACTGCTGCATATTGTTGACGTGGCAGGCGTTGACGGACGTGACCCAATTGAGGACTTTGACAAAATCAATACAGAGCTGGCAGAATACAGCGAGCGTCTTGCACGCCGTAAGCAACTGGTTGTTGCCAACAAAATGGACCTGCCGGAGGCGCAGGAAAACTTTGAGCGCTTAAAGGAATACGTTGAAGCTAAGGGCTACGAAATCTGCAGGGCCAGTGCTGCTACCGGCGAAGGTCTGCGTGAGCTGATGTTTAAGGCTTACGACCTGCTGCTGCAATATGTTCCTGAAGAGGATGAAGAAGACCTGGCACGCTTTGACGAAATTGATCCGGACAGCTATGAAATTGTTGTCGGCAATGATACCGACTGGGAGGTTCGCGGCAAGAACATAGAGCGTCTTGTTGCTATGACTAACTTTGATAATGACGAGGCACTTTACCGCTTCCAGCTGATTTGGAAACGTCTTGGCATTGACGAGGCGCTGAAGGAGAGAGGCGTACAGGAAGGTCAGAGTGTGCGTATTAGGGATATGGTGTTTGATTATAAAGACTGAGACTGCGGATAACGCACCGTCGAGCGTCATGAAATTTCCTCGACGTATAAGGACGCAGATAATGCACCATCTGCGTCATGAAGTCTCCTAGACGTACAATGCAGTACGTCGTCGTCGGCTTCATTTAGCATCTGATACATTCTATGCGTCCTTAGGGAGTATGCCGTTGTAAACTGTATTTAGTAACTGATACATCCTATGTGTCCTTGGAGAAAGCTATGTATTGCGGATAACGCAAAAAATAAAAACTAGAACTGCAGGTGAGGGGAAATGTTGAACAATGAAGCAAGCCGTGAGGCTTTAAAAAAGGCTAAGCGTATTGTCATTAAGGTTGGTACGAGTACGATTACCTATGCCAACGGCAAGCGCAATTTTAGTCAGATTGACCGTCTGGCGCGTGAAATCAGCGATTTGCAGAATCAGGGTAAGGAAATGATTCTGGTTACCAGCGGTGCCGTGGCTGTGGGCGTGGACCGCATGGGCTTGCCCGGAAAACCCAAAACTATTCCCGGCAAGCAGGCCGCTGCTGCCGTAGGCCAGGGCGTTCTGATGCACACCTACGAAAAATTCTTTGCCGATTACGGTCAGATCGTGGCGCAGGTGCTGATTACCAAAACAGAGGCTATTGACCGCCATCGTTATACAAATACGCGTAATACCTTTATGGAGCTGATGCGTCAGCGTGTTATCCCTATCGTCAACGAAAATGACGTTGTGGCGCTCGATGAGCTGAAAATCGGCGATAACGATAATATGTCTGCCCTTGTTGCCGGTATTGTGGATGCTGATCTTGTTATCATCCTTTCTGATGTTGACGGACTGTATACCGCTAATCCGCAAACGCATCCCGATGCTGTTATTGTGCCTGAGGTTGCTGAAATTACTCCGGAGATTGAGGCAAGTGCCGGCGGTGTCGGCTCTTCCCGTGGTACCGGCGGTATGGCAACTAAGATTCAGGCAGCCAAGGCTGCGACGAGCAGCGGTATTCATCTGGTAATTGCCAGCGGCACCGAAAAGAATGCCATTACCCGTGTGCTGCAGGGTGAAGAGCTGGGAACCTTGTTCGTGAGCCGTGAAAACCGCCTGCAGTTTCGCAAGCGCTGGCTGGCCTTTGGTGCCAAGATCGCCGGCAGTATTGTTGTGGATGATGGCTGCGCCAAGGCTATTCGCAAGGCCGGCGGCTGCAGTATTCTGCCGGCAGGCGTGTTTGCCGTGCAGGGTGAATTTTTGCCGGGCAGTACGGTGAGCGTTATCGATAAGGATGCGCACGAGCTGGCGCGTGGTTTAGTGCATTATTCTTCTGCCGAGCTGGAGCAGATTAAGGGCTGCAATTCCGGCGAGATTGCAAATATTCTGGGACATAAAAATTTTGATGAGGTTATCCACCGCGATGACCTGGTTATTTTATAAGGCAGGGTGAGGATTATGGCAACGTATGAATTGGTGAAGGCTAAGGCGCAGGCTGCAAAGCAGGCTGCAGCAAAGCTTGCCGTTACTTCTACCGCAGTTAAGAATGCGGCACTTTTGGCGATGGCTGCTGCGCTGGAGGCACAACAGTCTGAAATTTTGGCTGCGAATGAGCGTGATATGACTGCTGCTGCAGCCAAGGGCATGAAAAGCTCGATGCTGGACCGTCTGAAGCTGACTGCCGAGCGCATCAGCGGTATGGCTGACGGCTTGCGTCAGGTAGCAGGCCTGGCTGACCCTGTGGGGAATGTTATTGACGGCAAAACCTTGCCTAACGGTCTGCATATTACTAAAATTCGCGTTCCCTTGGGTGTTATCGGTATTATTTACGAGGCACGTCCCAACGTTACGGCGGATGCCGCAGGCCTGTGCCTGAAGTCCGGCAATGCTGTTATCCTTAAGGGTGGCAGTGAGGCGATGGAGTCCAACAAGACTGTGGCTGCTATTTTGGCGCAGGCTGCGGAGGGTGCAGGTATTCCTGCGGGCTCTATTCAGTTTATTGATACCAGTGACAGACAGGCTGTGCAGGATTTAATCCATATGAATGGCCTTGTCGACGTGGTTATTCCTCGCGGCGGTGTCGGCCTGATTCAGGCGGTAGTGCGTAATGCCAGCGTGCCGGTTATCGAAACAGGTGCGGGCGTATGTCATACCTATGTGGACAAGGATGCTAATGTGGAGATGGCGATGAAGATTGCCTTCAATGCCAAGGTACAGCGTCCTTCCGTATGCAATGCGATGGAAACACTGCTGGTGCACAAGGATATTGCGGACAAATTCTTGCCGATGATGCTGATGATGTATAATTCCTCTGCCGTAGAAATACGCGGTGATGAGGCTGTGCAGGAGTACAGCGGTCAGGTGCATCCGGCAACGGAAGAAGACTGGTCTACGGAATACGGCGATTTGCGCCTTTCCGTAAAGATTGTTGATAGCATTGAGGAGGCCATGGCGCATATTGCCAAATACGGCACCGGTCACAGCGAATGTATTGTTACCGATAATTATCAGGCGGCACAGCTTTTCCAATATACCGTGGACGCTGCTGCTGTTTACGTCAATGCCTCTACACGCTTTACCGACGGCAATGAATTCGGCTTCGGTGCTGAAATCGGCATCAGCACACAAAAGCTGCATGCCCGCGGACCTATGGCGCTGCCGGAGCTTACGAGTACAAAGTATCTGATTAACGGTAACGGTCAGGTGCGCAAATAGTCTATCATGTACTTAAGTTGCTGAATGGTTAGCGATGAAAAACCTCGGTAATGGTTTTAAATACTTGTGACTGACGCAATGTCAGCAGCTGAATCTTAATAAAGCATAATACTTACCGAAAACCCGCTTCAATGGCGTAAGCCGGCGAAGCGGTGTTTTGCTTTTGCAGGAAAGCTGTCGGATGCAGGTAAAATTCACATTTTTGCACTGATTTTTATTGCTTGAGGTATATGCTTTAAGTGTAAAATTTGATATAATTAATTGGATAAGATTGCTTTGTTGCTATTGCACAATTTAGGAAGCTGGAGGGAACTCTTTTGGAAGAATTGTATCGTGAAGAATCTGGAACAAGTACGCAAAGAAAAATCTTTGCAGTGATTGCCTTGCTGATGATTGCGAGCCTTTATTGGCATGAATGGACCTGGCTGCAGGAACATAGACGCTTTGATATGCTGGGCTGGGGTATGGATACAGTGCTTTTGGCTCTGTGGATTTGGCGCGTAGCCTTTGGCTATACTCTGATACTCTACAAGGATATGAAGCTTGAGGTAATCAGCCACGGTTTAGGCTTTATTAAACGCAGTTATGTTGTTGACCTGACCCGTACAGAAAGCTTTACCGATAAATATGTAAAGAGCTTTTTCCGCAAAACAGCGATTAAGCATTATATCCATCGCTATAATTCACTTGATGAAAATCCGCAGCGCTTGCTGGTGTTTACCGAAGGCAAGAAAAATAAGCTGGCGGGTTTGCTGTTTAAATCCAGTGATGAGTTTGTCCGTGTATTGCGTAAAGAAATGCCGGATAAATTCATTCAGCTTTAATTGATGATTGTTTTGGTATAGGAGGCTTTAACAGATGGAAACAATAGCTAACGTAGAACCAGTGGTAGTATGCGCCCGCGTTATGCAAATATTTTTTGGTTCTTTTATTTACATTTATCTGATTGCCAAGCTGGTTGGTCCTGATAATAAATTGGCCTGGTTCAGAAAACGTAAAAAATATACCTTCTTTAACCGCCGTGGTATTTTCGGTGAGGATATCAACTTCGGTTATCCTGTATGCTGGCAAGGCGTTCTTGTTTTCCTGGCAATTTACGGCGTAGTTTTCGGCTTTGGCTATTGGTATATTTTCGTACACGCTTATTAAGCTAAATATTTGGTAGAGGAAGGATTTGCTTCAATGGCAGAAATTAGAGGTATTATTGTTAAAAAGCAGGGCGAGCGCGCTGAGGTAAAGGTTGATAAAGCTGAAAGCGAACTGACAGGCCTACCTAAATACATAGATTGCTGGAACCCGGTAGGTGCTAAGGCCGGCGATGTAGTAGGTGCGGAATACCGCGATTTTGATCAACGCAAGGCTAAGCTGGTTATTTACGGTCTGCCGGTAGCAGGTATTCTTGCAGGTGTTGCCTGCGGACACAGCATGGCTACGTTCTTTCATATGGATGAATTGCCGTTTATCGCTGCCTGCATTGTTTTGTGGCTTTTGGTAACCGTAAACTATGCACGTATTTTTAAACGTGATGCTGTACGCGAAGGCAAGCAGGCTGTTATTTTTGAAATCCAGCAGCCGAAGATTGTTATTGATATGGGTCAAAAGGAATAGGCTGAAGCATGAAGGTTATTTTGGCATCAGCCTCTCCGCGCAGACAGGCGCTGCTGCAGCAAATAGGTATTACTCCGCTGGTTTGCCCCGCGGATTTTGCCGAAGGCAGCGGCACTGCCAGCCAGGCGCAGGAGGTTGCTTTGCATAATGCAGCAGGCAAATGCGCCGCTGTAGCAGCAAAAATGGGAGATGAGCTTCCCGTTATTGCTGCAGATACAATCGTAGTAATTGATAATGTTATTTTGGGCAAGCCGCAGGATGCAGCAGTTGCTAAAGCTATGCTGCAGCGTTTGTCCGGACGTACACATCAGGTTATGACAGGCGTTGCTGTATGTTATAAGGGACAAAAGATGTCCGAGGTGTGCGTTACTGATGTAAGCTTTCGTCAGCTGACTGCTGAAGAAATAGATGCTTATATTGCCACAGGCGAGCCTATGGATAAGGCCGGTGCCTATGGCATTCAGGGCAGAGGTGCTGTCCTGGTGGAAAAAATCAATGGCTGCTATAACAATGTTGTAGGCCTGCCGTTGTCGTTGTTGTACTTAATGATGCAAAGATTGGGAGTATGAGGAGCTATGAAGAGTGACTAATCCTGCAGAAAGCAGGACCCGCGATTTTCGCAGTGATTTTAGTAGTATCGACCAGACAACAAACACAGAAAAAATTAAAAACCTTCCCTTAGAGGACAGACCACGGGAAAAGCTTTTTCTGCGTGGAGTTAACGCGCTGACAGATGCAGAGCTGCTGGCAATATTGCTACGCACAGGCACTGCGCAAAAATCAGCGTTGGAGATTGCTAAGGAGCTCACAGCTGACGGAGGCCTGTACAGGCGTCTGGCAGGAGTGAGGGACTTAAATGAGCTTATGCAAATCAAGGGTATGGGGCAGGCCAAGGCAGCAACAGTTTTGGCAGCTCTGGAAATAGGCAGACGTATTGCGTCGGCCCGCCCTTTGGATAAAATCCATTTTGGCTGTCCGCAGGATGGTGCGGCATTTTTGATGCCACGCCTGCGTTATGCCACAAAGGAACAATTTTTGGTAATTTTGTTAAACAGTAAGAATAAAGTAATAGGCACAGAGCTGGTATCAGAGGGTTCGCTGACCAACTCGGTGGTGCATCCGCGTGAGGTATTTCTGCCGGCGATTCTGCAGCATGCAGCCTCTATCTGCGTGGCACATAATCATCCATCTGGTGATCCGATGCCAAGCATTGAGGACAGGCAGCTGACAGCTGTTTTGCTGGCGGCAGGACAAACGTTGGGGATTCCGCTTCTGGACCATCTGATTATCGGGGACGGTGCTTATTACAGCTTTCAAGAAGATGGAGCATTAGAAGTTTAGGAGGATAGTCGGAAATGAAGTTTACTTTCCCTAATATCAGTATTTTTAACAATATGTCGGATGACATGGGTATAGATTTGGGCACTGCAAATACGCTGGTGCATTGCAAGGATAAAGGTATTATTATCCGCGAACCGTCGGTAGTAGCTGTTGAAAAGGACACTAACGAGGTACTGGCAATCGGTGCGGAGGCTAAGAGAATGATTGGCCGTACTCCCGGTAACATTGTCGCTATCCGTCCGATGAAGGATGGCGTTATTGCCGACTATGAAATTACTCAGTCTATGCTGAAATATTTTATTAAGCAGGCTATGGGCAACCGTACCTTTGTACGTCCGCGTATTCTGGTTGGTGTGCCTTCCGGTGTTACCGAAGTAGAAAAGCGTGCAGTTGTTGATGCTACTATTGAAGCAGGTGCGCGTGAGGCTTACTTGATTGAAGAACCGATGGCGGCAGCAATCGGTGCAGGCTTGCCTGTACAGGAAGCAACCGGCAGCATGGTTGTTGATATCGGCGGCGGCACATGTGAGGTTGCCGTAATTTCTCTGGGCGGCATTGTTGTCAGCAAGAGCGTACGCTGCGGCGGCGATGCTATCGACAGTGCTATTGTACGTTATATCCGCAAAGCCTTTAATATGTTTATCGGTGAGCGTACAGCAGAAAATATTAAAATTGAAATCGGTACCGCAATGAAGGTTGATGAGCCTGCTGTTATGGAAGTTCGCGGCCGCGACCTGCTCAGCGGTCTGCCTAAGAGTATAGAGGTTAATGCCAACCATGTTTGCGAAGCTGTTAACGAGCCTGTAAGTATGATTGTGGACGCTGTTCGTAACACATTGGAGCGTACACCGCCTGAACTGTCCGCTGATATTATGGATCGTGGCATTGTTATGACAGGCGGCAGCTCTATGCTGCGCAATCTGGACAGACTTATTTCTCAGGAAACCGGTATGCCGGTATTCGTATCTGATGAAGCTTTGAACTGTGTTGCTCTCGGCACCGGTATTGCTGTAGAAAATATTGACATTTACCGCAAAGGCTTTATGACCTCTAAATAAGTAGGAATGCAGCATGAATAAGAAGGTTATGTTGGTAGCTTTGTTTGTTCTGGTCTTGTTTTCTATGCTGGCGATGGCCGTAGCAGGCAGAAGCCGTTTTCCTTTGGTCAACAGAGCGGTGGCGGCAGTAGTGCTGCCGGTAGAAAGTATGCTGACCGGGTTAGGCAATGCCGGTGATGGCGTGCGTGGCTATTGGAAGGCACTGACAGTAATGCAGAGCGAAAATGCAAAGCTGAAACAAGAAAATATTGAGCTGCGTAATGCCAATATCCAGATGGCTTCGATGTATGCAGAAAACAGGCAGCTGAGAGGCTTGTTGGAGTATAAGGAGCAGCACAAATCGCAGAAGGTTGTAGCAGCAAAGGTAATTGCCCGCAGCTTCGGCGATTTACGTGACTGCATATATATCGCTGCCGGTAAGGACAGAGGTCTGGCACCGGATATGGCTGTAGTAAACGGCGGCTTGGTAGGCGTGGTTGACGAGGTATATGATGATTATGCCCGTGTACTTTTGCTCACCTCTCCGCGCTGTCGTGTAGGTGCTAGGGTATTGCGCGCTGATTCACGTGCTGTCGGTGTAGCCGGCGGTGTCAGCGGCAAGGATAAGCTGCTGTTGGAGCATATTTACCGCGAAGCAAGCCTGCGTGAGGGCGATATTATCGTTACCAGCGGTTACAGCGGCAGCCATCCTGCGGATATTCTTATCGGTAAGGTTACTGCTACTCATATGGATAGTGTCGGTCTGCTGCAGGAAGCAGATATTGTACCTGCTGCTGATATTGCAGATGTTGAACAGGTATTGGTTATTGTTGGCTTTACGCCGGAAGCGAAAATTGTATTACAGGGAGGACAGGCAAAATGAGGAGACTGATTTGGCCCGTCCTGTTTCTGTTCTTAATGCTGCTGCAGGGTTCGATGTCCGTATATTATACAGGCTGGCTTTCCTGTGATTTGCTGCTTTTGGCGGTATATGCTTATGCGATGCTGCGCGGCGAAAAAGCTGGGGCGGTAGTCGGCGGGATCACCGGACTGCTGCAGGATGCAATGACGGTGGGTATTTTTGGCTTCCATATTCTCAGTCGTATCTGTGTAGGTTATATAGTGGGCCTGACAAAGGAAAAGGTGTTTAAGGATAATTATCTTTATCATATGAGCGCTATTGCGACGATTACTTTTATCCTGCGTTTTGTTTACTGGTGGCTGGAACTTTTGCGCAGTGGCGGACGCTGGAGCATATTTTTTGCATATTTATGGGATTCCCTGGGCTATATTATAGGCAATGCGCTGTTGGTATGGCCTGTTGTAGTTATAATGAAGATGATTTATGAATGGATCAGAAAAGAAGATATATCTTATTAACCAGGAAGCAGGAAAGGAGACAGACGTAGCCTATGGAAGATAGAAACCGGATAACCAGATTGCACACCTTGCTGGTTGTGTGTCTGGTATTATTTGCTGTGCTGCTGGGACGAATGGTTTATTTGCAGCTGTGGCGCGGTGATTACTACGCCAAGCAATCTGACGGCAACAGGCTGCGCCAGTCGCGTATTCTTGCTCCCCGTGGAATTATTTATGATAGTGAGGGCAAAGAGCTGGTTAACAATCTGCCGGGATATGCGGTAGTATTGCAGAAGCAGTCCAGCTATAAACCGGAAACACTGCAGCGCCTCAGTAATTTGCTGCAGATGCCTGTAGAAGAAATTAACGCTAAAATTAAGGCGAGTGAAAATTTTTATGAACCTATTATGCTGAAAAATAATCTTGATCAGCAGATGGTAACCAAAATAGAAGAACAGCGCCGCTATATGCCGGAGGTTATGCTTTCGGTGCAGCCTATCCGCAATTACCCTTATCATGAGCTTGCTGTACATGCTTTGGGTTACGTAGGCGAGGTAAGTGCTTATGAAATTGAGCAGGGCTTGTTCAAGAATATTACTCAGGGCAGTCTTGTCGGTAAGGCCGGACTGGAAAAGACTTATGATAAATATCTGCGCGGTGAGGACGGCGCCTTTATGGAGGAGGTTGACGTTGCCGGTAACGTTGTCAAGCATTACGATTCCGTGCAACCTATTCCCGGCAAAAATCTGAAGCTGACAATTGATTACGAGCTGCAAAAGGAGCTGGAGGCTTTTACAGATAAGCATCTTGCCTTTCTGCGAAGCTCCGGTATTGCTCCCGGAGCGAGAGCAGCGGCGGTAGTAGCCATCGATCCGCGTAATGGCGCGGTAAGGGCGATGGTCAGCCGTCCGGGGTATGACCCCAACTGGTTTGTGCACGGCATTTCCTCAAAGAATTGGAATTCTATTAATAACGATCCCAATTACCCGATGAATAACAAAGTTATTACCGGTGAATATCCGCCTGGTTCTACCTTTAAGATTGTTACCGGCAGTGCTGCTTTCGAATTGAAAAAGGTTGGCTTGGATGAGCCAATTTTCGACGGTGGTTTTCATCCGATGGTTCCTACTATGGGTAACGCCGGCGGCGAGGTTTTAGGCTGGCTGACATTTATCAAAGCGTTGGCGATGAGTGATAACGTTTATTTTTACGAGCTTGGTTATCGCGTCGGCATTGATAATATTGAAAAATATGCGCATATCTTTGGCTTTGGCGAACGCACTGGTATTGACCTGGAAGGCGAAAGCAAAGGCCTTGTTGCCTCTAAAAAAGTAAAGCGTAAAATCTGGGATGAGGACTGGCGCTTAGGCGATACCTTCAACGCTGCTATCGGTCAGGGCTTCAACCTGACGACACCGATTCAGCTTTCTGTTATGCTGAGTATTGTTGCTAATGGCGGTACCAAGTATCAGCCATATCTGGTTGACAGTATTATAAACAGTGACGGCAGTCTTTTTGAAAAACCTAAACGTGCCGAAGGCAAGCATATTGATGTATCACAGCAGACAATTGACTATATCCGCATGGGCATGAGTGCTACTACGCAGGAGGGCGGTACGGCATCGTACTTTGCCGGTCTGCCTAAGCCTATTGCCGGTAAAACCGGTACTGCCGAAAACTCTCATGGACGTGACCATGGCTTGTTTGTAGCCTATGGACCGGTAGATGACCCGGAGCTTGTTGTAGTCTGCATTGTGGAACAGGGCGGCTTCGGCTCTGTTGCTGCAGGGCCTATTGTTTATAAAGCATTTGAAGAATTTTTCCAGGAAAGGGGTTATATGCCCCGCCCTGATAAGGCTGCCCCTAAGAAGGACACCATCCAATAATGCAGGAAGGAGTACATTGTGGATTTTAAACGTATCCTGAAAAATCTTGACTGGTGGCTGATTGCTGCTGTGTTAATACTTATGGGTTGTGGCTTGGGGCTTATCGACAGTGCTACCCATTCCTTTGCAGTGAGCACCGGTAAGGCCTGGCATGTGCAGCGCCAAAGTATGTTTATGGTCTTTGGCCTGGCTATTGTTACTGTATCGTTGGCTTTTGATTACCGTGTTCTCAAAAATTATGCCACCAAGCTGTATATAATTAATATCATACTGCTTTTAGCGGTAATGTTTGTAGGACAAAGTCAATTGGGCGCACAGCGCTGGATTCAAATAGGCTCTATGTCCTTTCAGCCCAGTGAATTTGCTAAGGTTTTTCTCATTATCTGCTTAGCTACCTTTATGGATAAGCGAATTGAATGGTTGGAGGAATTTAAGGATTACCTGCCGGTTTTTGCATATATTCTGGTGCCGTTTATACTTGTTATGCGTCAACCGGACTTAGGAACCTCGCTGACCTTTATTGCTATCCTTATAGGTATGATTTTTGTCAGCGGCTTCAAGTATAAATGGTTCTTCCGCATGGGACTGGCTTTTGTGGCTTTGATGCCGGCCTTTTGGATGATTCTGAAGGATTATCAGAAGAACCGTATTCGTGTTTTTCTGAATCCGGAGCTTGATCCTTTCGGCAGCGGTTATCATGTTATTCAGTCTAAAATTGCTATCGGCAGCGGCGGATTTCTTGGCAAAGGCTGGTTGGCCGGAACGCAGAGCCAGTTGAACTTTTTGCCGGAAAACCATACGGACTTTATTTTTGCTGTTGCCGGTGAAGAGTTTGGCTTTATCGGAACGGTGTTTATCATTTCTATGTATATGATTATCATCTGGCGAGGTATTGCGATTGCGCTTGATGCAGATGACACCTTCGGCATGCTTTTGGCAACCGGTGTAACGTCTATGTTTATGTTCCATGTTATGGTCAACATTGGTATGACTGCAGGTATTATGCCTGTAACCGGCGTACCGCTGCCATTTTTGAGCTATGGCGTCAGCTCGCTGACGACGAACCTGATGTTGGTGGCGATTTTGTTGAATATTAAGGTGAAAAAACAGAACTTACAGTTCTAAGGATGATGATATCAACCTTTTTATAAAATATTATAGGAATCGGTCGACGCTAAAGTGCCATATGCTTAGCAACGACTCCTAGGAGTACGTTTAGTACGCCGTCGTCGCCGTCGCTTCGCCTCTGATACTTTCTCGTCAACCTTTTTATAAAAAACTAGAGGGAGCGGTCGACGCTAAAGCATCATATCAGATAAATATTGACGAAAACTGTTTTGAATAAACCCTTCAATCATTAAATATAGAGGAGAATATGAATTTGAAAAAGGATTTAACTATTGATATTTTAAGCAGCGTGCAAAAGCCTGCTCGCTACACTGGCGGCGAGTTCGCCAGCATTGTTAAGCCTGCTGAAGAAGTAGAGGCAACTATTGCTCTGGCCTTCCCGGATGTATACGAAGTAGGTATGAGTTATCTTGGATTTAAAATTTTATACCATTTGCTGAACAAGGAAGAAGGAATTGCCGCAGAACGTGTTTACGCGCCCTGGATTGACCTCGAGGCGAAGATGCGTGAGCGTGAAATTGTGCTTTGCACTCTGGAAACCAAAAAGGCTTTGAGGGAATGTGATATTGTAGGTTTTACTTTGCAATACGAGCTTTCCTATACCAATATCTTAAATATGCTTGATTTGGGTGGCGTGCCGCTGCTGGCTAAGGATCGTACTGATGCAGACCCCTTTGTTATTGTAGGCGGCCCCTGTGTGTACAACCCGGAGCCTTTGGCTGATTTCTTCGATTTTGCTGTTATCGGTGAAGGCGAAGAGGTTTTGATAGAGGTAATGCGTTGCTACAAGGAGTGGAAGCGTGAAGGCAAACCCGGCGGCAGACAAGAATTTCTGCAGCGTGTGGTAAAAATCAAGGGTATTTATGTACCTTCCTTCTATGAAGCAGAATATAATGAGGACGGCACCTTTAAGGCAATTAAGCCGCTGCGCGAGGATATTCCTGCTGTTATCCAAAAGCGTGTTATAGAGGATATGAACAGCGTAGATTTCCCGACCTCTCCGATTGTTCCTTTCGGTGAAATTGTTCATGACCGCATCATGCTGGAGGTTTTCCGTGGCTGCAGCCGTGGCTGCCGTTTCTGCCATGCAGGCATGGTTTACCGCCCCGTGCGTGAGCGCAAGCCGGAGGTGCTGATGGACCTGTCGCGTAAGCTGGTAGATAACACAGGCTATAATGAAATCAGCCTGGTATCCCTTTCCAGCGCCGATTATTCCTGCCTGGCTCCGCTGGTACATAAGATGATTGGCGAGTTTAAGGATGAACGCGTCAGCGTTTCTCTGCCTTCTCTGCGTATCGACAGCTTCTGTGTTGCTATCGCCAAGGAGGTACAGGCAGTGCGTAAGAGCGGTCTGACCTTTGCTCCGGAAGCAGGCAGCCAGAAGATGCGTGATGTTATCAACAAGGGCGTAACAGAAGAGGATTTGATGAATGCTGTCGGTGCAGCATTTGAATCCGGCTGGAACAGCGTTAAGCTGTACTTTATGATAGGTCTGCCCTATGAAACTGATGAGGATGTGCTGGCGATTGCTGATTTGGCACGCAAGGTACAGTATAAATATTTCCAGATTACCGGTAAGCGTGGCTGTAAGGTTACTGTAAGTGCTTCTTCCTTCGTACCTAAGCCGTACACTGCTTTCCAATGGTTTGCGCAGAATGATTTGGAAGAAATTCGCCGTAAGCAGTTCCTGCTGAAGGATGAAATCAAAAAATATAAGAATATCACCTTAAACTATCATGATGCCAAAACCGGTACGATTGAGGCTGTTTTTGCACGTGGCGACCGCCGTGTAGGCAAGGCGTTGCTGCTGGCATGGCAGAAGGGAGCGCGTTTTGACGGCTGGAGCGATTGCTTCTCCTACGAGCGTTGGCTGGAGGCTATCAGCGATGCCGGCCTTGATAAAGACTTTTACGCTGCCCGCAAGCGCGGTGAGCAGGAGGCTTTCCCGTGGGAGCATATCTCTCCTGGTGTCAGCCGCCGTTTCCTGTGGAACGAATGGCGTAAGGCTTACGCTCAGCAGCTTACGCATGACTGCCGTCGCGCAAGCTGTACCGGCTGCGGTGTTTGCCAGGCATTGGGCGTAAAAATCGTTGACTATAAAGAAGAGTATCAAAACAATGGGGAGGTACAGGCATAATGAAACTGCGTATGCAAATTACCAAGGATAAGGATATCCGCTTTATCTCCCATCTGGAATATGTGCGCACCATCGGCCGCGCAATCCGCCGTGCCAAGCTGCCTGCTGCATATTCCGAAGGCTTTAATCCGCATTTAAAGTTCAGTCTGGCTTCTGCGCTTGGTGTAGGCGTTGTAAGCTATACAGAGTTCGTAGAAATCGAGCTTGCCGAGCCGATGGAGGTAGAAAAGGCTGCGTTGGCTCTTGATGCTGCTTTGCCGCGCGGTATTCGCGTACTGGCTGCTGATGCTGTTGATACGCATCACGCTGCCCTGATGAGTCAGGCGGCAGGTGCAAGCTATCGCGTAACGCTGCCTTATAGCAAAGACGTGAGCGCTGCTGTTGCGGAGTTCAATGCTGCACCGGAACTGCTGTTCAAAAAAGCTGCACCTAAGACGAAGGCTAAGTTCAAGGAAATTGACGTTAAGTTTTACATTCCGCAGCTTACTGCGGAACAGACCGAAACGGAAACAATCTTCAGCTTTGACTGTAAAATTACGCCGACAGGAAGCATGAAGGCAGTAGATTTGCTGAATGCACTGAATGAGCAGTATGGTTTGGCGCTGCCTGTTGAGATGGCCGATATTGAGCGTCTTAGACTGTACCGCAATAATAAAAACGGCAAGCCTATTCCAATGCTGAACAGTGATGCCGTAACCTTAGGCTGATTTTAGCTTAAGGCTGTAAAAATAAAAAAGAGCAAAGCCTGCTCAGTGCTTTGATGATTAGAAAACCCCGTGGCGTCTGCCACGGGGTTTTTGCGTGCCTTGGATATGCTATTTTATCTGCAGCTCCAGCTTGTAAATATACTTATCGGTATCACCTGTCAGCCAGTAATCACACAACGATGTTACATAGAGTGGTGAAAGCGGCGTAAGCTTATGCTCCTTGCAATATTCTGCCAGCATTTGCAGATACTTTTTGTTGTTGAACATGTAGACGCCTTGAAAATAAAGCGTCAGGTAATTGCCTGCGGGCTTTTGATAACAATGCGGTGTAGGGAGCTTGTCATGAAGCGTATAAAAATAATGCTTCAGATGCTTGCTTTCGAAATCCTGCAAAATTTCCGTATCGTAAATATAACCAAAACCGTTGGTTGTTAAGGTAATATCGTTTTGCAGATTGCTAAACATTTGGGCAATATGCGTAGAACGCTTTTTAAAGCATTCATTTTCTTCGGTAGTATTGCTCAGATAAAGATAATGTGCCTGCTCATGGACAAGCATAATTTTATCCAGAGTAATGTCCGCAATATGGTCGAGCTTGCCTAATTCGCTCTGCAGCTTTTTTTTCATAGTCTGCAGACGGGCAATTTCCTGCGTGAAGAAATCTATGCGCTCATTAAATAAATCACGATAGTTTTGCGGCGAACGGTTGGCAAGATAATCTTTGATGCGCGCAATCGGCACATCAAGCTGGCGTAGCGTAAGAATCAGCTGCAGTAAAAACAGCTGGCTGCGCTTGTAATAGCGGTAACCGTTTTCGTCGACAAGCTCTGGCGTAATCAATCCCAGCTTATCATAATAAAGCAAAGTCTTGCGGGGAATTTTGCAAAGCTGTGATAATTCACCGGTCGTAAAGTAATTTTGTATATTTTTTAACATTTTTAGCATTTCCCCCTTGACTGTCTAGCTGCTATACACAGTATTATAACATATAAAAGAGAAAATGCATATTAAGACTTAATCCAAATAATTTCAAGTGCTTAATACGCAACTCGTTGTTTTTTTTGATGAGTGAATGGAGGTATATCTGTGAAAAAACTGGCTAGTAAATGTTTATTGATGAGCGCATTGATTTGTGGCAATGTACTCTGGGGGGGGCACAACAGTTCTTGCTGATGAGGTTCAGGAGTATGAACTGGATGAGATGGTTGTAACAGCTACGAGAACCATGAAGCAGATTCAGGAGGTTCCGTCCAGTGTCAGTGTGGTAACGGCAAAGGATATCGAGGAGCGTAACATTACATCTGTTCCGGAAGCTTTACAGACCTTACCTGGTGTGTATAAAAGTCAAGCAATTCAAGGCGGTATTCAGCTTAGAGGCTTTGGTTCGGGTGATATTCTTGTATTAGTAGATGGTTTACAGATGAACTATCCTTTCAACAGTAATGTGGACTGGGAGATGATCCCGGTAGAAAACATTGAGCGTATTGAAGTTGTGCGTGGTGCTGGTTCTTCTCTGTATGGCGGACATGCTGTTGGCGGTGTAGTAAATATTATTACAAAGGATGCCAAGAAGAAAGGCTTGAATGCTAACATAGTTTTGAATTATGGTAGCAATAATACTTGGAAAAAGGCTCTTTATGCTGATGTAAAAGCCAATGAAAAAGTTTCTTTCGGCGTTGGCTATGAAAATCGTAAATCGGATGGATGGGGAAATTATTATCAGACAAAAGCTGCTAGCAAAGGCAGTGGGACAATTGTTCCTGATAATAAACCGCCACAATTAAGCAATGGTACATATATTGTAGCTACACGCGGCGATAGAAAATATGAGAGCGAAACCTACAGTGCAAATGTAAAGTATAATTTTGATGCGGAACGTTCCTTGAAATATACTTTTGCCAATACTACGAGTACTTATTATTATCCGAGTCCTAAGAGTTATATTTATAAAGACGGTAAGCCTGTATGGAGCGGTAAAGTTGATTTAGGAAATGGAACTTATGTATCTCCTAGTCTAGGAACTTCCTTAGGCTATGATGGTGAGAAAGAGTACAACAAACACACTTTAGCATATAATGATGATAAAAATAAAATAAATGCTAATTTCAGTTTGCTTGATATGAAAAAATCCGGATATAGTAGTGCTAGTAGCACTGCTAAAGAGGTTCCCTGGTATGGAGCAGGCAGTGATTCTTCATATCCTGGAAAAACCTATGTATTCGATTTCCAAAAGGCTTGGGAAAATATTGGTAAACACGATATTTTAATTGGTGGAGATTTTAAACAAGAGGAGTTTACCCAATATAGAAAATATCTGAAAAACTATCATGATCATGATTCCGTAGATACAAGTAAGGGAAAGAATGGCTTATTCCAAGTAAACACCGGTAAAGCACAGAATATAGCTTTATTTGTTCAAGATGAATATAAATTTAATGAACCTTGGACTATGTATCTTGGATTACGCTATGACCATTATAAGAAGTACAATGGTAGCACAACAAGCTATAACCTTGATGGCAGTTTAGACGCAAATAATTCCAGCAAGCATGGTGAAGGCTCATACAATGAATTGAGCCCTAAAATTGCTTTTGATTTTAAAGCTGATGATAATACTAATTATTATGTATCTTATGGTCATTCATTTAATCCTCCTCCGTTTAGTCAAATTTTCCGTTATGAGCAGAACGTACATGCCAATCCGGATCTTGATCCTGAAACATCTGATACCTTTGAGATTGGTATGAAGAAAAAAATCTCTGATAAGACCAATATGGGTATCTCCATGTATAAGGTGAAAACTGATGATAAGATAGTATATACTTATCATTATAAACCAGGCACTAAAGTAGTAGATTATAAGTCTTATGAAAACTATGGTACTGAAAAGCGTCGCGGAGTAGAGTTTAGTCTTGAACATAAGCTTACTGAAGAATTATCTGGATATCTTAATTATTCTTGGCAGCATGGCAAAGTAGAAAGAACAGCAGTAGCTAATACAAATCTTGGTAGTGTTAATTCTACTGATTATGGTATTCCGAAGCATTTATTACACGCTGGATTGAATTACAAAAAAGATAAACTTGGCGTAAATCTTGACTGTCAATATGTGAGTGCTCGTCAAGCACCGGATGATGAAACCGGTGAATATGGTTCTGAAGATCCGTACTTTATCGTAAATATGGGCTTCAATTATGAAATTGCAAAAAATGCTGTATTACAATTTACGGTAGATAATGTATTTGACAGAGAGTTCTATGCAAGTGAACCTACTTCTGGTCGTGTTTATAGTGTTGGCCTGCGCTACAGCTTCTAATTACTTGCTTAACGTTTTTCAATAGCTTAAAATAGGGATAGGGTGTTTGAGTTACCCTATCCCTATTTGTTATCGAGGTGATTGCCTATGTTATATAACCTTAAACGTTTAACCGGTTACGCTCTTGGCTTTGTATTGTTTTATGCGCCGGTGGCGCTCTTTCAGCGCTGCCTGTTCTATTTGCTTTACGGAAGCTGGCAGCCGCAAAGTATTCACGGCCTTTGCTTTCGTATTCCGATAGAGCATGTGTTGGACGGAATAATCTGGCGACTGACACCGATAAGCATGCTGAGCACATTACTGCTATTGGCAGCAGCCTTCTTCCTGGGGCCTGTTTTTTGCGGCAGGCTGTGCCCGGCAGGTGCGTTCACCGAATATCTGTCGAAGTTGGTGCCGTCAAAATTTCAAATCAGCTGGCATCGTTATACAGAAATTGCCCCCATCCGTTATGGTATGCTGGCAGGCTTTTGCCTTGTGCCCTTTTTCGGTGGCATTCTGGCATGCTCCTATTGCAATTTCTTTTTGTTCGATTTACTGGCTAACTATTATACACGAGGTTACTTTATTTCGCTGACATCCAGTCTGCTGCTGACAGCAATTATGTGGGTGCTCGTCTTTGGTATCTTCACAAAAGGTGGTCGCGGCTTCTGCAATTTTTTGTGCCCGGTAGGTGCTGCGCAGGGATTGATGCATGCCATAGGCTGCAAGCTGCCGTTTGTACTGCGCATGCGTGTAGACAAAAACCAATGCATAGGTTGTGGCTTATGCGAAAAGAAATGCCCTATGGAATCCGCTGAGCTTGCTGAAGGCAAAGCGCAGATTAACCAACATAACTGCATCTGCTGCGGTGTATGTCAGCATGCTTGCCCGGTGCAGGCTATCAGCTACGGGAGGAAACGCATATGAAAGGGAAGCTGATAAATTTTATTGCGGCAATGGGAATTCCTGTCAGCGGCATTACCACGCAGGGGGCAGGATGTACAGGGATTTGCGGCAGCTGCAGCTTGAATTGCGCGCCGGGAATTGTTGCTTTACTGCTTTTGGCAGGCAAGGCAATTTACAAACGTTATCATGGCGAGGTGATGCAGCATGAATAAGCAAATGTTAAAGCGTGTGTTGGCCTTTGTGTTGATGGCGGCTGTAATGGTAGGGCTAGTGTTTTTCCGCAGTGAAAACAACTATGACAAGCATTATTTCCGTGCCAAGCTGGCACGGGGACAGGAGATATATTGCCAAATAGACCTAGGCAAGGAGGGGGAACTGAAATATTTTCTGCAGCCCAATATCTATACCTTATATTTACGCCTGCTGCCGGAGAATAAGCAAGCGCAGCTGCGCTGCGAGGGCGAAGGCCTGCAGATGTTGCTGTCGCGCAGCAGCAAAAAAGGCTTGTGGAAAAAGCTGGCGCCTGATGAGATGATAAAGCAGTACAAGGGACAGATGTCAGTGAGTGCTGAGCTGTATTTTTCGCTGGAGCAGCTGCAAAAGTACCATGTACAGCAGGGGAAAATCAAGTTTTATGATGCAAAGGGCCTGTATGGCACTGTCATTGTTGATGTAATCAATTCAAGAGCAAAGTGAGATTAATATAGTTGTTATGCTGCGGGTAGAGTTTCTGTCTGCAGCTTTTTTCAATAGAAACATTTACGAGTTTAGAGAAGCAAATGTATTTCTTCTTTTTCTCTTCACTGCGCCCGTCAAGTGCAATAAAATTGAAAATTTTTTCAGACAACAAGTCTTGACGGGGGGGACAACTGTATTATAATAAACTAAACAGCAAGAGTTTGCAGATCGCTTTATGACAGTACTAAGGATTTTGCAATCTGCATTTCCTCCTCTTGCTGTGTTGAATACGTTTATAAATTGCCCGCGGTGGATGACGGTAAAGAAGTACAGAGGAAACAAGGCAACTCTTGCACAGACTTTACTGAAGTTTCCCTTAGGGTGATTTGTAAAAATAAAAATTGGCAGTCGACTATACTGCCGGATTTCCTAAGGGAGGAAAAGAAAATGAAAAAATCTTTAGTTCTCGCAATGGCAATGGCTCTTGGCGTAACCGCTTCCGCTTACGCTGCTAACCCCTTCTCTGACGTTCCTGCTGGCCACTGGGCTTATGACAGCATCAACAAACTGGCTGCTGCTGGCGTAATCGAAGGCTACGGCGACTCCACCTTCGGTGGCGACAAACTGATGACCCGTTATGAAATGGCTCAAATCGTTGCTAAAGCAATGGCAAAAGGCGCTAACGTTGACAAACTGGCTGCTGAATTCGCTGACGAACTGGACAACCTGGGTGTTCGCGTTGCTAACCTGGAGAAAAAAGCTGACAACGTTAAAATCACCGGTAACATCCGTTACAGCTATGCTGACTACAGCGGTGATTTGAATGATCATGCTAACAAACTACGTTCCCGTATTTGGGTAAATGGCCAAGTAAATGACGACTGGTCTTACACTGCAATGCTCGAAAACAACCAAGACTTCAAAGATAACGATGGCGAAGAAGATACTAAATTCCAACGTGCATATGTAAACGGCAAATTGGGTGGTTTAGCTGTTCAAGCTGGTCGTTCTCAACTGACTTTGGTTGATGGCAACCTGTATGATACTCGTTATGATGGCATCAGCGCTTCTTATGGTAAAGATGTTAAAGTAACCGCTTTCTATGGCAAACCAACCAACCAAAATAAAGCTCTGCATACCGAAGATAAAGAATGGAAGGCAGAAATTGGCTTTGACAAAGTATACGGTGCAAAAGTTGATGCTAAAATCGGTGTTGTAAATGCAACTGCTGGTTATACTGTATTTAAAGATGGTACCTATTCTGAATATGAGTGGGATGCTGCTAAAAAAGCATTTGCTACCAAAGCTTCCTATGAAGAAGATACCGATAACAACAAAATTTGGAATGTTGGTGTAGCATTTGATCTCGCTAAAGATTTGAACTTGTCTGCTAACTATATGCGTGCAACTGATTACGAATTTGATGGCGAAGATATCGGCATTGGTCGCGATGGCTATGTAATCGGTTTGAACTATAAAGGTGCTAAAGCTGCTAAAGCTGGTTCTTGGGGTATTTATGGTAAATACTATGATCAAGACCGTCCGACTGTTGTAGCTCACACCATGAATGGTGAATATGGCGATAAAGGCTTTGATGGTTACATGGTAGGTGTAAACTATGCCTTTGCTAAGAACATCGTTGGTGCTGTTGAATACTATGATCTGGATAGCAAAGCTTTGACTGGCGCTGAATCCAAATCTATGAGAACTCTGTGGAGCCAACTGGTATTCACTTTCTAATTTGACTTTACGTCAACCCGCTGAAAAGCAAAAAATCGCATATGCATAAATGAAAAGAGGACGGTGCGCACCGTCCTCTTTTTGACGTGCGCGCCCAGCAACAAAGCACACGCTTTAAGTATGATTTTCTTGCCAACCCTCCTCAATAATGATAAAATCAAATGAACAGCAAGGCTGAAAATGCCTACAAGTTATTTTTTGGAGGAATATATTATGAAGAAAATAGCAATTTTGCGCTGCCTGAAAACCTCCGCATCCTGTGCGGGAGCAGGCTGCTTGCGTGCTTTTTATGAAAAGGACAAAGCCTTTGCAGAGTATGGAGATGAAGAGCTGCGCCTGATGGCGATGTGGACATGTAATGGTTGTGGTGATTCCATGCTGGAAAACCAGGAAGGCATCCGCAAGAAGATAGAGCGTATGAAGGCGTTGGAACTGGATGCTTTGCATATCAGTCACTGTACGCACAAAAAGGATGCTAATGGTGAAAAGCATCTCTGTCCCAAGATTAAAGCGATTATCGATGAACTGCAGGAAGCAGGCATTACCATCGTAGACGGCACTCACTAATATAATATATAGTATTTTGTTAAGCAGCAGTCAGCAATGGCTGTTGCTTTTCACTTTATCAACTTAAAAAAATCTCCTGTGGCAGGATTTTTTAACCGTTCTAACGAATAAATATAAATATGATTCCAAATACGAAAGGGGTAATAAAATGAGAGAAGCCGTAAAAAAGTATATTGCCGAGCATTATGAGGATTATGTGAAGGATTTGGAAGCCTTGACAAATATTGACTCCGGTAATGGTGACAGAGAAGGCACAGAGGCAGCAAATAAGTTTGTCGCTGAAAAAATGACAGCTATCGGTGCTACCACGGAGTTCAGATATAATGACAGAGCCTGCCATCTGATTTCCCGCTTAAAGGGAACAGGCAAATACACGATTCTGCTTGTTGCCCATGTTGATACAGTATTTAAAAAGGGTGAAGCTGCACGTCGTCCGTTCCATGTTGACGAAAATAACTTTGCCTGGGGACCGGGCGTAGGCGATGACAAGGCTACCGTTGTAGAGGTTATATATGGCTTGGAAGCCTTGAAGGCTGCAGGCTTTGATAATTTTAAGGAAATTATTTATTACACTAACGGTGAAGAGGAGGGTGGCAGCAAGACTGCCGAGGATATCGTGGCAGAGCTGTCACAGCAGTCCGACTTTGCGATTATTATGGACGTTGCCCGTCCGAACTGGGGCATTGTTACCCAGCGCAAGGGCAATGCCAAATATCGCGTTGAGGTTACCGGTAAGGGCGGACACCACGGCAACGCATCTCAATCCTGCGCTAACGCTATTCACCAGCTGGCATACACGATTACCGAGCTGCAGAAGCTTGCCAGCCCCATGCCGGGAAATCCGGAGGATTATACGGCAGCAGCGCTGAAGGCGCGCGGCATTGTGGATGCAGGCCAGTTCATTCCGCAGAATACCGTAAATGTTGGTGTAATCGGTTCTACCAATGACAAAATCAGCGTTATTCCGGGTGATGCCTTCTGCGAGGTAAATATCCGTTGCTTTACGATTGAAGAACAACAGCGCATTGATGCTGAGGTTAAGGCACTGGCAGATAAGGTGGTTATCCCCGGCACCAGCATAAAGATTACCGGCGGCATTGTTACCGGACCGATGCAGAAAACCGCACAGGCGCAGAAGATGGTTGATGTATATAAGCGCATCGTCAAAGAGGAATACGGCGCTGAGGTGAACGAATGGGTAGCAGGCGGTCTGACCGACGGTAACCGCACAGCGAAGTTCGTACCGACGCTGGATGCTTTGGGCGTAGAAAACTATGATGAGCATACCGACCATGAATCTGTAGATTTGAACACCGCAGTTCCCAGAACGACAGCCTTTGCTTTGACACTGGCGGAGCTGGCAGAAACTTTCTGATAAAAATTTCATAATGAGCTGAAAGCTTTCCCCGCGTACTGAATGTGCGTCGGGGAAACTTTTTTGCTATATTCTGACTTTCTGCCGACCTTTATCTGTTTTACATAATGACTAGACACTGCACTTGTGGTATAATAAAATAGTTAAAATCTTACAGATAAGGTGTGATGATATGTCGAAAAAAAGTAATAAATATGCAGGTGATCAGCCTGCCGCTTACGATCCTACGGGCATAAGCGAGTATCTTGGTCTGGGACGCCCAATTGACTTTGACAAAAAGCCGGTGCGTATTGCTATGATGTGCGCTGTTGCTATTTCCGTTGTGGTAACGCTGTGGAAATGCTCTACCGGTATGGATTCAGGCGCTGCTGTTGTAAGTGCTTTGGGCTATGCTTTATCCTTCCTCTTTAGCTATATGCTGGCTTTGGAGCTTGACCCTGACCGTCAGCTGGGCGGTTTTATCGGCGGCGGTCTGACGTTGGTAGCAACCTATTTTATGGGCGAGGGCAATATCCTGGTAATGCTGTGGCTGCTCTTTATCCTGCGTATGCTGAACCGCAGCTCCGGTGACAGACATCGTCTGATTGATAACGTTATTATGATTGGCAGTGCTGCCTGGCTTGGCCTGCAAGGCTTGTGGGTATTCCCGCTGCTGACCGGTGCTGCCTATATTCTGGAAAGCCAGATTCAGGCAGGCTATTTCCGTAGTCTTTATCTGGCAGGTATTTCTCTGGCTTGCTTGCTTTTTGCGAAGTATGATACTGTTGCCAATGAGCTGTCCATGAGCAATATTATTATCATGGCACTGGCCTTCATTCTTTTTCTGCCGGAAATCCGCGTGGCAGACTACGTGAAGTCCAAGGGTGATAAAAACGGCAAGCGTCTGTTGCCGAAGCGTTTGCAGACCATGCAGGGTTATTTCTGCATGATGCTGTTCAGTCTGACCTTTTTGCATGGCAATGCTATCGTACCGTCTTTAATGCCGGCTGTAGGTGCTGCGGCAGGCTGCGGTATCTATCTGTTTGTTGCGCTGCTGAAGCATGAAGTATTTTAAAGCTATTCTGGAGGTAAATATCAATGAGTGAAAACAGAAAAATTAAATTTACGACTAATAAAGGTGTTTTCGTTGCCGAAATGTTTGAGGACAAGGCTCCGCTGACTACTAAAAACTTTATTGAGCTGGTAGAAAAAGGCTTCTACGACGGTATTATTTTCCACCGTGTAATCGACGGCTTTATGATTCAGGGCGGCGACCCGACCGGTACCGGTATGGGCGGCCCCGGCTACAAGATTAAAGACGAATTTGGTGAAGGACTGAAGCATGATGACGAGGGCATTCTGTCCATGGCTAATGCAGGCCCGAACACCGGCGGCAGCCAGTTCTTCATCACTCTGGCACCGACTCCCTGGCTGAACGGCCACCATGCAATTTTCGGCAAAGTTGTTGAAGGCATGGATGTTGTTCGCCTGATCGGCGTAGTACCGACTGATTTCCGTGACCGTCCGCGCGAAGCTGTGACCATGGAAAAGGTAGAGGTTGTAAAATAAATGGCGGCGTTTGTATATATGCTGCGCTGCAAGGACGGCAGCTTATATACAGGCTGGACTAATGATCTGGAGCACCGTCTGGCAATGCATAACAGCGGACGCGGCGCCAAATATACGCGTGGACGCGGTCCTTTGGAGCTGGTCTACAGCGAAGAGCTGCCGGATAAGGAAGCTGCTTTGCGGCGCGAGTGTGCCATAAAAAAGCTGCGCCGGGAGCAGAAGCTCGCTTTGCTGCAGACATGGCAAGCTCGCATTGCAGAATAAAATTATAAAGATTCAGACAAATATTTGCTTTTCCTGTACATATAGGCTATAATAAGCTAAGTGAGTTTTAGAGGCTCAAATAGTAATTAGGGAGGCCTACAGATGACAGGCAAGGTTAAATGGTTTAATGCAGAAAAGGGCTATGGTTTTATCCAAAGAGAAGGCGGCAAGGATTTGTTCGTTCACTTCTCCGGTATTAAAAGCGAAGGCTTTAAAACCTTGGAAGAAGGCTGGAACGTAGAATTTGACGTTATCCAGGGCGACCGTGGCGAACAGGCAACTAACGTTGTACATGTTGAATAATAAATGCAAATAAAAAGCTGATGCTAAGGCAGGGAACTGCCGGAGCATCAGCTTTTTTGCTGTTTGCGGGAGGATGAGAGTTCAGTTGGTGACAAAGGAGGATATCACGGAAGCTTTGGTGACAATACCGCAAAACAGTTTATTATCGTCAATTACAGGCAGAGGGAAGGGCGTGCTTGCCGAAAGCGGCATAATATCTGCCACGGGTGTATCAAGATTATCTATCACAGGCACATTGCGCAGAATGCTTTTATCAAAGGTTGTATAGCCGGAAAGCACCTGCATAGCGTTATCCAAGGTAATGATACCGATAAAGCGCAGATGTTCGTCAACTACGTAAGCACTGGACACGCCGCTGTTTTTCATATTGCGCAGAGCAACGGCAGCACCGTCGATATTGCGCACGATACATGTCTGCGTACTCATTACGTTACGTACAGTTAAGATCTTACTGGAATCGGCATTATTGATAAAGCTGCGCACATAGTCATCTGCGGGATTGGTAATCATTTCCTCCGGCGTACCGATTTGCACCATGCGGCCGTCGCGCAAAATGCCGACGTGTGTTCCCAGACGGAAGGCTTCGTTGATATCATGCGTGATAAAAACAATGGTCTTACCTGTTTTTTCCTGAATACGCAACAGCTCGAACTGTAAATCGTTGCGTACCAAGGGGTCGAGCGCGGAAAATGCTTCGTCCATCAGCAGGATATCGGGATCGTTGGCAAGTGCGCGGGCGATGCCGACGCGTTGCTTCATACCGCCGGAAAGCGCACTGATGCGAGTTTTTTCCCAGCCTTGCAGGCCAACCATTTCCAGCATCTGCATAGCCTTTTCGGTACGTTCCTTCAGCGGTACGCCGCGTATTTCCAAACCATAATAGGTGTTTTCCAAAACATTACGGTTGCTGATAAGTCCGAAGTTCTGGAACACCATGGCAACCTTAGTGCGGCGCAGCTCCTGCAGCTGTTTGCTGCTGAAATCGGTAATGTTATCGCCCTCAAGGTAAACTGTGCCAGAGGTTGGTGGGTTAAGCATATTCAGGCAACGGATAAGCGTGGATTTGCCGCTGCCGGAAAGACCGATGAGGACAAATACTTCGCCTTTGTTGACCGTAAAATTTATATCAATCAGACCTGCGGTGATGCCGGTGGCTTCCTGCACCTCGGTGCGGGATGCGCCTTGCTCCAGCATGGCCATAGCTTTTTTCTCGTTTTGCGAATGCTCCAGAGGAATAAACAGCTTGTACAGGTTTTTTACTTGTAATACGGGTACAGTCATTTATTTTCCCTCCTTTTTCTTGTCAGCCAGACTTTGCGTCAGGCGGTCAATGATAATCGCGATAATAACGATAGAAATACCGGCGATGAGTCCACGACCGGATTCGGTACGGTTGATGGCAATCAGCACCTCCATGCCGAGGCCGTTGGCACCAATCATCGCGCAGGTTACAACCATCGCTACAGCCATCATCATAGTTTGGTTGATGCCTGTCATAATCGTGGGCATGGCCTGCGGAATCTGCACCTTGAACAGTGTTTGCCAACGCGAAGCGCCGAAGGCAGCGGAGGCTTCGACAACGTTGGGGTCAACCTGCTGAATACCGTGGCTGGTTAAGCGGATTACAGGCACAATGGCATAAACTACCGTAGCAAGAACAGCAGGCACCTTGCCGGGACCGAGCAGCATAACCGCGGGAATCATATAGACAAAGGTGGGCATAGTCTGCATAGCGTCAAGCAGAGGACGCAGCAGGCTGTTTGCCAGCCTGCTGGTGGACACAAGAATGCCGATGGGCAGGCCTAAAAGCAGCGAGATGATAACCGAGGAAATAACTACTGCCAGTGTTTCGTTCATCATGCTCCAGTAGCCGAAGGCACCGATGGCGAACAGTCCAAGGCCATAGATAATACCGCGCGACAGCTTGCCGGTAAGCACCTTGCCCAAGGCAGCAATAGCGATGATAGTCAGCCACCAGGGAATAAAGTTCAGCAATCGTTCGATAGAAAGAATACACCAGGTAAGAATATCCCTCACCTTATTGAAGAAGCTGGCGTAGGTGGTGTTGATGTAGTTGACGAAATTGTCGATGGGCTTAGTCCAGTCCACCTGAACTTCTTCGGGAAAGCTAAGAAACCAGTTGGCTGCAGCAGCATTATCTCCTTTGAGTGCTTTGTTGATGCTTTGCAGCTTATCCTCAGGCAGCCACTGTGCAAGCAGCTCGGGGTGGCGCTGCATGAACCAGATGGCAGCCTCGTCATAGGTGCATTTGGTATCTGCAATGTGCGTCAACGCTTCCGCGGTGAGTGCGCTGGTTGTGTGATATTTTTGCAGGAAGGCAACAAACTCCGGTGCTTTGCTTTGCAGCTGTTTGTTGGCAACGATGCAGACGGGAACGGAGCGTGCTTCCGTCAGGCCGCGCTGAAAGCCGACTTCGTTGTAGGGCTCGTCCTGCAGCAGAACGAGGTCCAGCTTGCCGGTGAGCCATGTCGGCTCGTAGTTGTAGCCTACAATCGGTTCGCCCTTAGTGTAGGCGGCGAGGAAGGCGCTGTTCAGCGCCGGCTCACTGCCGGAACGGAAGTAGACGTAATTTTTATTTAAGCCGTAGGCTTCATATTTCAAATAAAGTATCTTATCAATGCTCCAGCCGGGGATAGCGCCGTAAAGACGGCCCTTGGAGGGATCTTCAGGATCCTTGAAAAGATGTGCATAGCGTGCCAGGTCTTTGACGGTTTTCAAATCCGGAGCGAGTGCCTTGATGCCGCGCTTGGCGTCACCCTCAATAAGATAGCGGGGAACATAAAGGCCCTGCTTATCATCATCAAAGTTGATGCCTAGGTTGAGCAGCTTGCCGGTTTTCATATCAGCTTCAAAGGTAGGCACGTTATCGGTCCACAGCTCCATATGCACATCTACGTCGCCACGGAGCAGCGCCGTCTGGATGATAGGTGTAGAGCCACTGATAATCTTAGGCGTGATGTTATAGGCGTGAGTACCGATGAAACCGGCAACGGCGTTGTGAAATTTGACACTGTCCCAACCGGCGTCTGCAAAAACAACCTCTTGTTTTGGTTGTTCCTTGGCGGTGTCAAAGTTGGCGGATATAATTCCCGGTGAGGTCAGGATGAGGAAAAGGACGGCTAATAATTTTCGTAACATGGCTTCACCTCCGTCAAAGCAATAAAAATAAAAATACTCCTCTTAATTTATTTTACAAAGCGAAAATTCTTCTTGTCAACTGCAAATGCAACAATGTATAAAAGAATAACTTTAAAAACTAAAGTTATCGCAAATGCAGAGTTTTGTATAAAGAGAAGTGTATGCAGATATTGGTGAGGATGATACAGTTGTTTTTCGAAATGTAAGACGTTTATAAAGCTTTATGATAGTCAAAGTTTTTATGCTTATTAAGCAGTACTGTGATTTCAATAAGTTGAATTGCTTGGCGCTAGAGTAAGCACAAGGGTATTTTTCTCATTTCTGTAACCTTTTTAACACAGATTTAACCGCAAGCTTAATTTGGATTTTACATTCATCCGTTACAATAAAAGCACGTTGTAGAAATGACAACAATAATTTTTGTGGAATATCAGTAAACGGAGGAATGAAAATGAAACTGAAAAAAGTTTTGGCAGCAGCAATGATTTCCCTGCTGGCAACTACTGCACTTGTTGGTTGCGGTAGCGATAAGAAAAGTGCCGACACCGGCAAAAAGGTGCAGATTGAATACTGGCACGTTGCTGCTGAGAGCTTTGGCGGCGCAACCGTAAAGGAATTGGTTGCTGACTTCAACAAAACTCACCCGAACATTGAAGTAGTAGAAAAATATAACCCGGATATGTACAAAGGCCTGACACAAAACCTGCAGGCTGCTATGGCTTCCGGTAAGAATCCGGACGTAGTACAAATGGGTTATTCCTTCCTGAACTACGCTGCTGAAAACTTTAAATACACCGATTTGAACGAAGCGTTTAAAGCTGCCGGCGATGAAAACTTTATGAAAGACAATTATCTGCCGAACGTACTGCAGCTGGCACAAACCGAAGACGGCAAGCAAATCGGTCTGCCGTATTCCGTAAGTGTTCCTGTACTCTTCTACAATCCGGAAATTTTTGAAAAAGCCGGCTTAGATCCAAAAAATCCGCCTAAAACCTGGGAAGAGGTTAGCAAGGCAGCTAAACAAATTAAAGATAAAACCGGCAATATGGGCTTCTTCATGCAGGAATATGCCGATAACTGGACTCAACAGGCTCTGATCGAATCCAACGGCGGCCAAATGCTGACTAAGGTTGACGGTAAGGTTAAAGCCGGTTTTGATACTCCGGAATCTGCTGCAGCTTATCAGGTTGTAGCTGATATGGTTAAAAACGGCAGCGGCCTGCATGCAACTAACGAAGAAGGCTTCCAGGCTTATCTGAGCGGCAAGCTGGGCATGGTTTGCACCACCATCGGTAAACGTGCTAACTTCGAAAAAGGCGCTAAGTTCAAAGTAATGGCTTCTCCGTTCCCTGCTTTCGGCAACAAACCGACCAAGATTCCTGCAGGCGGCAACTTTCTGATGGTCTTCTCAAAAGATGCTGAAAAGCAAAAAGCTGCTGTTGAGTTCATCAAATATCTGGAATCTCCGGAAGCTCTTGCTAAATGGAGCACCGGTACCGGTTACCTGCCTCCTCGCAAGGGCGTAGCTGATGATCCGAAGGGCTTCAAAAAGCTTGCTGATGAGAACCCCAACATTAAAATGGCTCTGCAGGAAATGACCAAGGTTACCAAATGGGCTAGCTTCCCGGGTGCTAACGGTCTGCAGGCTGAACAACTGCTGATTGATGCTCGTGATATCATCCTGAGCGGCAAAATGAGTGCACAGGATGCTTTACATCAAACCGCAGAAAAAATTAACAAGCTGCTGTAATTAGTCTGATAAATAAGCTGTCGAAGTTGCGGCAGCTTATTTTGCTAATAGCGCAAAGGAGGTTGCTATGAGTAAGAACAACAAGGAAGCAATACTTTATTTGCTGCCTGCTGCCGTACTTTTTCTGGTATTTTATTATTGGCCGCTGCTGCAGAATATTTATCTGAGTGTTTTTTCCTGGAATATGATCAGCCATTATCAAAAATTTGTGGGCCTGGACAATTTTATCACTATCTTCAGCTCTGCCGAACTGATTAAAATTTTAATCAACACCGTTTTGTTTGTGGCAATTATGCTGGTGCTGAATTTCGTTCTGCCTTATTTTTATTCGTTTATCCTGGGACATTTAGTGCATCGGTGGACGGCATTCTACCGTAGCGCGTTGTTTCTGCCGTCAACGTTATCACTGGCGGTAGCAAGTATTTTGTTCCTGTGGATTTACAATCCGCTGGCCGGACCGATTAACATTGTTCTCAGCCAGTTTGATATCGCTTCACCGCGTTGGTTTAAAGAAAACTATCTGGTTATTTTCGCTATCTGCACGATTATCGGCTGGAAGGTTTTCGGCTATAATCTTATCGTTATGCTAGCTGCTATGGTTGCGGTTCCCAAGGAGATGATTGAAGCTGCCAAGTTGGAAAATGCTTCCAACTGGGTTATCTTCAAAAAAATTATTCTGCCGATGACATCTTCTACCGCAATTTACGTCTTTACGATAACAGTAGTCTTTGGTCTGCAATATGTTCTGGTACCGGTAAATATGCTGACGCAGGGCGGTCCTGACCAGGGAAGCAGTAACCTTGTGTATATTATTTATCAATATGCCTTTACCTTCTTTAAAGCAGGCACCAGTGCAGCCTATGCGGTTATCACCATGGTCTGCTATCTCATCTTCCTCTTCGTGAAGAATAAATATCTGGAAAAGAAGGTGTACTATGAAAACTAAGCTGCAAAATGAATGGTATTGGCATGCGTTTCTGCTCATTGCGGTTTTCCTGATGCTGTGGCCGATAGTGTTTATGCTTTCTACCTCGCTGAAGGATTTGAATCAGGTTTTTGAATCTACCTTGAATCCTTTGCCGTTCCCGCCGACCTTTGACAACTACACTACGGTTTTACACAACTTCCCGCTGCTGACCTATATATGGAATACGTTTTATATTGCTATCGTGGTTACGGCCAGCAAGGCTGCGACAAGCGTACTGGCAGCCTTTGCCTTTGTGTATTACAACTTCAAATACAAGGAAACTGTTTTCAACGGTATGCTGCTGACGTTCTTCATCCCCATCACTGTTTTAATTATGCCGAACTATCTGATGATGTCTAAGCTTGGCCTTTTAGATACTCCCTACGGCGTTATGCTTCCCGGTCTTGTAGACGGTATGGGTATCTTCCTGATGCGTCAGACTATGCGTGGTATTCCCAAGCCTTTGCTGGAAGCAGCAATTCTGGACGGTGCCAAACCGCATCAGGTACTGTTCAAGGTTATTATGCCTTTGATTAAGCCTTCGGTACTCGCTATTTCGATTTTATTTTTCATTAACAGTTGGAACGAATATTTCTGGCCACTGCTGATTTTGCAGGACAAAGCAAATCTGACACTGCCGCTGGCGCTGCAGATGTTTATCAGTGCCGAGGGTGGCAGTGAATGGGGCATCGCCATGGCTGTAGCAACGCTGACAAGCTTGCCTCCGTTAGTACTTTACGGCTTCTGCCAGAAATTTATTATCAACACATTTATGCAATCGGGCGTGAAAGGATAAGAAGATGGATAACTTACAAAACGATTACAGCATTATATTTTCGCATGTACAAAAGGCTTATGGCAGCAATGTCGTAATTAACGATTTAAACTTGAATATCAGAAAGGGAGAGCGTCTGATTCTGCTTGGACCCTCCGGCTGCGGCAAGACAACTACCCTGCGTATGATTGCCGGCTTTGAGGAAATCACCAAGGGAGAGCTGTACATGGACGGCCGCGTGGTTAATGATATCGCTCCCGGTGAGCGCAATATTGCTATGGTCTTCCAAAGCTATGCCCTGTTCCCGCATCTGAGCGTTTGGGACAACATCACCTTTGGCCTGCAGCTGCAAAAGCTGCCGCAGGCTGAAATGGAAAAGCGTGCGCGTATGGCGATGGAAATTCTGCATCTTGAAGGCTATGAAAATAAAAAGACGCATGAATTGAGCGGTGGCCAGAAGCAGCGTGTTGCCCTGTGCCGTGCTTTAGTAAAGCAGTCGCCATACTTCCTGCTGGATGAGCCTTTATCTAACTTGGATGCCAAACTGCGCCAGAAGGCACGTACCGAGCTGGTAAAAATCCATGAAATGTTCAAGCCGACGATGGTTTATGTAACCCATGACCAGATTGAAGCAATGACTGTAGCGCATCGTATTGCTGTTATGAATCAGGGCAGGATTCAGCAGATTGATACTCCGACAAATATTTACCATCATCCTGCCAATACCTTTGTGGCAACCTTTATCGGTTCTCCGGCAATGAATATTCTGCAGGCTGAGATTTTAGACGGTAAAATTATTGTCGGTGACTGCGCTTTAAAGCTGCCGCATGAGCGCTTGCATGAGCTTGGCGGCCGCAGCAAGGTTCTCTTCGGTTTACGCCCGGAGGCTTGCACACCGAGCTTTGAAAGTGCTATGATTAATGGTAAGGTAGACTTTGTTGAAAATACAGGCAACCTGAAAACTGCTACACTTAAATTGGTAACCGGTGAAAGCTTTTATCTGCAGGACAGCGACCAAGGCCTGCAAATGGAGGATATCCGCGGCTTTAATTTTGATTGGCAAAATGTTTGCTTATTTGATGCCGAAAGCGGTGAAAACTTAGCGAAGGTACGCTAAGCCTTGAAGGGAGGAAGTTATATGCAATTTGAAGTAAGTGATTTACTCTTTCCTGGATTTACGAAGGATGCAATGAAGAGGCTTGATAAGCAGTATGGTATTGAATTCTTCTATGAGTTTGGCAAGGATTATTATTGGAAACAGCAGGTTGAGGAATGGGGCGAGCGTGCACTTTCGATTCATGCTCCCTGTGTTGCGCTGAATCTTGCTGATTCTAAGCAGAAAAATTATGCCCGTGTTATAGAAAAGACCTTTGCCTATGCGCAAAAATGCAAGGCAGATTTTGTTGTAGTGCATACAAATGAAGCTATTGAGGGTGACAAGGAGCTTTTGAGGGCACGTGTTATCCGCCGTCTGCGTCAGGTTATGAATCTGGGAAAACGTTATGACGTAAAGGTGCTTATTGAAAACGTCGGCCTGCGTACTAAAAATAATGTGCTCTTTGATTTGCCGGAATATGTTGCTCTGTTTGATATTTTCCCGCAGGCAGGAGCATTGCTTGATACAGGACATGCGCATGTCAACGGCTGGGATATTCCTGCGGTAGTAAAGGCATTGGGTGAGCGTTTAGCAGCCTGCCATGTTCACGATAACGATGGCAACGGTGACGCACATCTGCCGGTAGGACAGGGTGATATTGATTGGAAGGCTTATTTCGGCGCTGTTAAAAAATATGCACCGCAGGCCACGCAGGTATTTGAATACTGCTGCGGCTTTAATAATACAAAGGATTTGGAAGCACATATTGTAGAACTTAAAGCGAAATATAAGCTTTGATAAATACAGTCTGAGAACTGACAATAAATACTATTTACCTAGATTTTACCTTCAGGTTAATCTGTATTTAATATTCAACGGGTATACTATGTATAACAAAGATGAATTAAGTCTGCGATATGCGTAGGAGGTAAGCGTTATGCAGGATTTATACCCGATGTTGATTTTATTTGCCGGTTGGATGGTTGTAGATTTACTGGTGTTTTAAACACTGTAAGAAATTTTGTCATTTGCTGAGAGAGCAGGGAAAAGCCTTGCTCTCTTTTCGTTTTCTTGGGAATGTATTATCAATTACTCTTTTCAGCGGACTGTTTTCTTGCTACAATATAGTTAACGAATATAGCGAGGAGGAAAGGTCCATGAAAAAACTGTTTCTTTGTATTCTCTGTCTGTTAATGTGTTCCGTTTGCGCTGCTGCCCCTGCAAAAAAGGTAGTTCTGTGGTATCAGGTTCCGGAGGCTGTTCTGGAAGCGCAGAATCTTGAAAATGATGTTGAGAAAGGTAAGACGGAATTTGAAGCCTTCCTCATGGCAAATTACGGCAAGCGTTTCCCTGTACAGATGATTAAGCAGGCTGCTCCGGATAAGGAACTGACTGCTGCCGATGTATCACTGGTTACTCGTCCCAACTGGGTGCCGATTGTTGTGAAGCTTGACCTAGCCGGTGTTGGTAGCGGTGAAAAGCTGGTTGGTAAATACAGCACTGTTAAGGTTGCGTTGAAGGAAAGCACCGTTGTAGACGGTAAGCTTTTCAGCTATGATTATGGTATCAAGGAATATGACAGCAGCATGCTGCGTGTAGCAGGTTATGTTATTGCCAGTGAAGATGACCCGCGCATCAACACCAAAAATGCTGTTAATGACTGCATCAAAGAGACTTGTACTTTGAACAGCAAGGTTAACCGCTATGCTGATCCTGCAGCCTATGATAAGGAAAATGCCCGTTACAACGGCGAGTTTGAAAAAATTCAATAAAACGTCTGAGAGTGTATCCCCAAGTATAGAAAAGTCCGAATCTCTTCAAGAGGTTCGGACTTTTGTGTTATAATAATAGTAATGGTATGTTACAAGGAGGTGCAGCATGCTTAAGCTTATGCGTTTACTTACAGTTGTATGTCTGTTTTTCGGTTTGGGTACGATGACGTATGCAGCGTCACCTAACCCGGTAAGCTCTGCCTACGTGCAGAGTTATTTTACAACAATCGCAGCAGCATCCTGTCTGGGTGTTTATCTGCCGCATACTTCCCAGGAGTTTGACTATCTGCGCAGCTATGGCTGGCAGATTGAAAGCCAGCAGGAAAGTGATGGCAAGGTAGAGCTGAATTATGCTGTAGCTAAAAATTATTTCCCTAAGGCTAATAAGCAAATATATCTGGTGACCTTTCGCGGCAGCGCCAGCAAGAGTGATTGGAAAATTAATCTGGCAACGAAAAAGGTTAATTACGGCGGTTCTACCTTAGCGGAGATGCAGGAGCTGGCGGCGCAGCCTGTGCCTAAGGATGGCGCGGCGGTGCATGCAGGCTTTAACAGTTATGTGGATGCTGTGCTGCGCAGCGGCGTAGTTGACGAGAACAGCAAGCTGAGAGGGCTTTTCAAGCGCGTAAGCGAGGATCCTGATGCTTATCTTGTGCTTACAGGTCACAGTCTTGGCGGAGCCACAGCGACGCTGTTGGGCGAGCGTTTAGCGAGCCTGGGAATGCCTAAGGAAAAGTTTGTTGTTATAACCTTTGGCGCTCCGGCGATTGGCAACAGCACCTTTGCGGAGCAGTATGGTGATAAGATTAAGCTGCTGCGTATCAGCAACACGGCGGACCCTGTTCCCGGCAGCCTGCAGACGTTTTTCGGCGGCTATAAGCAGTTCGGAGAGCCTGTGAAGTACAGCCTTTCCAATAAAATCAGCAATCTGCAGCATGCTATGGCTATGTATTTTGATTACAGCCTCAGCGAATATTATAAAGAGCGTGACAAAGAGATAAGCATGGGAAGATTGGAGCCTGTTACAGATAGAAAAATAACGCAGCAGCCGGTGGTTGCGGTTTGGGTAAATACTTCCGACAGCTTGAAAAAACTGGCCTATGTAACGGATATCAAGCGTTTTGTGCTTGACGAATATCGTAAAATGCTGCCAAGCTATATTATTATGGAACGCAATCTGCCTAAGGATGCCTACACAACGCAGGATTTGCTGAAGCTCAGCAGGGATGCCGGTGCAGAATATATGCTCGTCTGCGGAATAGAAGGTAATCAGGCACCGAAGGAGGGCTATTGGTATCTGACGCTGGAGCAAGGGTTGTTTGATAAAAGTGGTCGCATGCTGACGCTTGGCACTTTCGGACGCAAGGTATCGCCGGCTGTCGGCAATATCCAGGCTGCGGGTGAGAACCTATGGCAGGCACGTGAAGCCTTGTGCGAGCAGCTGCCGTTTATTGTAACGCAGCATGAAGCTCACTTGGGATATTAGAACGTTAAAATAGTGGAGGATGAGAGTATGGATTTAAGTGAATTGGAGGGCGAGCTGGCAAATTGTCAAGCCTGCCCCTTACGTCAGGATGCTATTGCGCCCGTGGGCTGGTACGGTAATCCCGAAAGCCCGATTGTTTTTGTAGGAGAGGGCCCCGGTCAGGTCGAAGATGATTACGGCTGTCCGTTAATCGGTCCGTCAGGACAATTGCTGGACAAGGCTCTGTGGGCAGCTAAGATGACGCGTGACAGAGTACTCACCACGAACGTTATTAAATGCAGACCGAAAAATAATCGTACTCCGGATATTGCCGAAGCTGATTTTTGCGCAAAGCAGTGGCTGCAGCGTGAGCTGGAGATTATTCAGCCGAAGGTAATCGTGGCCTTGGGCAGCGTGGCGCTGCATTGTCTGGGACGACCGGATATGCGCATTACGCGCGACCGCGGCATGTGGTTCCGCACGGAGCAGGGCTTTGATTGCATTGCTACCTACCATCCGGCGTATTTGCTGCGTCAGTACGGCAAGCAGCTGGTGGCTTCCAAATGGGATGTGTTCCATGATCTGGAAGCAGCACGCGAGCGTGCTGCACTTTTGGCGCCGGGGTACGAATTTATGTCGGAGGAAAAGCCGGATTTGTTCAAGATTTTTAAGAAACGCATACGCTGAAAGTAAGCTGTTGCAGTAAAAAAGCGTTCTGCCGTAAAATTACGGCAGAACGCTTTTGTATCTTATGCTGACAATATTAAATAATCTTAGTGGTCCAGTCTTCTATGTTCCAAACCTTATCTACCCAGTCCTCGTAGAATTCCGGTTCGTGGGAAACAAGCAGAACGCTGCCCTTGAATTCCTTCAGTGCACGCTTCAGCTCGTCTTTTGCGTCAACATCAAGATGGTTTGTAGGTTCGTCCAGTACCAGCCAGTTGACATCCTTCAGCATCAGCTTGCACAGGCGTACCTTGGCAGCCTCACCGCCGCTGAGAACGAAAACCTTACTGGTGATGTGCTCGTTAGTCAGACCGCAGCCTGCAAGTGCAGCACGCACCTCGTAGTTGGTCAGGCCGGGATATTCGTTCCAAACATCATCGAGAGCAGTATTCTCGTTCTTTTCGCGTTCCTCCTGCTCAAAATAGCCGGGCTCCAGAAATTCACCCAGCTCAACCTTGCCGCTGACAGGCGGAATGATACCTAAAATAGTTTTCAGCAGGGTGGTTTTACCTAAGCCGTTGACACCGCGGATAGCGATTTTCTGACCGCGTTCAAGATTAAAGGTAACAGGTCTGGTGAGAGGGCTGTCGTAACCGAGCACTAAATCCTTTGCTTCTACGATGAAGCGGCTGGGAGTGCGTGCCTCAGTGAATTTGAAGGTCGGTTTCAGCTTTTCACGCGGCTTTTCAATCATTTCCATCTTATCCAGCTTGCGTTGGCGGCTTTTTGCCATATTGGTGGTAGCAACACGTGCCTTATTGCGGGCGATGAAGTCCTCCAGCTTAGCAACCTCCTGTTGCTGACGCTCGTAGGCTGCAGCCTTCTGTGATTGATAGATGGCGTACATTTCCTGGAATTTGTCGTAGTCACCGCTGTAACGGGTAAGCTCGCAATTTTCCAGATGATAGATAACATTGACAACCTTATTGAGGAAGGGAATGTCATGGGAAATCAGAATAAAGGCGTGCTCATAGTTCTGCAGAAATTTGGTAAGCCATTCGATATGTTCAACGTCCAGATAGTTGGTAGGCTCGTCCAGCAGCAGAATTTGGGAGTTTTGCAGCAGCAGCTTAGTAAGCAGAACCTTGCTGCGCTGACCGCCGGAAAGCTCGCTGACGTCTTTATCAAGACCGATGCTGCCAAGACCGAGGCCGTTGGCAAATTCTTCGATTTTGCTGTCTAAGGAATAGAAACCGCTGTGCTCCAGCTCAGATTGGATTTCACCGACGGTATTCATCATTTTATCAAGCTCTTCGGGAGAAGCATCGCCCATTTTATCATACAGCTCCAGCATTTGCTGTTCCATAGCGTACATGCCGTCGAAGGCAGTGCGCAGAACCTCGCGGATAGTCATGCCCTTTTCCAGAGTGCTTTGCTGGTCCAGATAACCGACGGTAACCTTACCGGGCCATTCAACCTTGCCTTCGTCAGGCAGTACGTGACCGGTTACGATATTCAAAAAGGTGGATTTGCCTTCGCCGTTAGCGCCGACAAGACCGACGTGCTCACCGCGCAGAAGCTTAAAGGAAACGTTTTCTAAAATTTGGCGGCCGCCAAAGGAGTGGGAAACATTGGTGACGTTTAAGTAGCTCATAAAAACCTCGCTTTATTAGTTTAGTTTTGGTATAATGATAATGGTCTGACGAACGTCGGCTGCCCCTCAAGGGAGGTGGGAGCTATGCGAGTGTACGAAGCCTTAAGTCTTATGATTGCTTTCGGCATTCTTGTTGCGACCATTATCTTGGCGTGTAAGTAACATTACATAAAAAGAAAAAGACCGACTAAAGCAAGCCAGCCTTTTCTTAACTTAAAGAATTAATTGGGAAGAGCTGACGGGCTCAATCGTCAGACCAACCTACATATATTATAACAATCAACAATGCTTTCGTCAACGATAGAGGAGGAAAATAATTATGCTGCAAGGAAATAAAAAAGATGTTGAAAAGCTGCTGCCGTATGTAAGCGAGCGTTTGCAAAAAGCACTGGCTTACGTTGCTGCTACAGATTTCAGCAAGGTAGAAAACGGTGAATATGAAATTGACGGACGTAATGTTTTCGCCCGTGTAAATACATATGATACCGAGCCTAAGGCTGAACGCCGTCCGGAAAAGCATAACGATTATATTGATGTACAGTTTGTTGCTCGCGGTGAGGAAGCAATTTGGTATACACCGCTGACAGCTGATTGTGTAGAAACAGAAAATAAAGCAGAAAAAGAGGACGTAATTTTTTACGCCGACCCGCAGGAGAAAAACTGCGCAGTATTAAATTCCGGTGATTTTGCAATTTTTTTCCCGTGGGAATTACACAGACCTAATTGTTCTGTAGAAAAAATCGCCAGCAACGTACAAAAAATCGTAGTTAAGGTAAAAGCCTGAAACACGCATGGTTGAGCTGTTTTAGTTGCTTAAACAAATCGGCTTGACGACTTTGGAAAACTTTTTCTGAAAAAATCATAAAAAAGTTCAAAAAAAGTGTTGACAAATGCGTGTGAACTTAGTATAATAACACTCGTGATGTTGAGCAACGCAAAACATCACAAAATATTCCCCGATAGTTCAGCCGGTAGAACACCTGACTGTTAATCAGGGCGTCGTAGG
>OKRS01000008.1_pt1 | contig 145278 bp, 111 predicted proteins | sample 1601191 | NCBI WGS metagenome assembly OKRS01 (sample SAMEA3541509, study PRJEB24748) | human gut metagenome | biome: human gut; feature: human-associated habitat; material: faeces | place: China | collected 2012
ATAAGTTCTTTATTGAACTGATGACTAAAGGTTATGTCGACTTTGATAAGAAGGTGGTGCCAGAGAAGTTCGACGAGATGTTGATTGAATATCCTGAGTTTAAGGATGTTACAAGTGGTGTGAATACCAATCGTATCATCAATCGTAACAGCAGTCGTAATGATAAGATTCATATCCGTAAGGCAAGATTTGAGGAACTGCGAGAGCTGTGGGCACAACTGAATAGGAAGTACGTTCTGTACTTTGATAAGGCGATAGACAAGAAGATAGAAGCCGAACTGCCTTCAATCATCAATGATAAGCACGTATTCTCTCTTCAGACCGTAGAGTCATCTCGTAAAGTCTTGGAATTCGAGGGAAACGTAGCAGTTGCCAATGAAGGAGCTCATGCAGAATTGACATTGCATGACCGCCATTATAGCTATAATGAGTACCTAAAGCGAGCTTCAAGATACACCAACATTCCTGTTCATATTCTGCATAAGGCTATATGTGAAGCAGCAAATGGTGGCTATCATCTCACCAACGAAATGTTCAACGATAGTTCGTTGACCAGATTGATAGGTGCTGTAGATGATTGGAAATGTGACCAGCTCGTAGGTTTTGTGCGCTATAAGCAAGCCAACTACACAGTGAAGGAAACCAAGCTCACCAATGCTGATGGAACAGTGAAGGATGAAGTTGTTCAAGCATACATTGGCAATAAGAGTGTGCCAGGCGAACCACCTGTCAAGTATCTCTATGATGCTTATGCTCATGACTCAGGTTTGGAATTACAGAATATCAAGACAGAGATAGATGAAGTCATCGTATATGGCAAGATTCCATCACACAGCATCTGTATTCCTACTGTGGCATCAAGCAACTACAGTCCTGACTTTATGTATGTGGTCAAGAAGGCTAATGGAACCAAGGAACTGAACATCGTGATAGAGACTAAGGCTTACGATAAGGAGTCACATATCTCACCTGATGAGGACACAAAGATTTCATGTGCTGAGGAGTTCTTCAAGGCCATGACTGCAAATGGTTATACCGTCCACTTCCGAAAGCAGATCAACAGCACAGGTGTTAAAAACATCATTGATGAGTTGGTCAGGGTGACGCAATGACGAAGTCAGGAAAAAGAAAACAAAGAAAAGATAAATGTATGGGAGTCCTAAGTGAGTCTTATGTAAGCCCTCGTGTAAGAGAACAATAGAATTTGTCTATTGAAGTATAGCTGACATCTTTTATGTTTCTATGATAAAAGCATTATCTTTGTAGCCGAAATCAAAACAACAAATAAAATAACAAGGACAAAATAATATGGAAACAAGAAAAGAAATAGCAGCTGATAAGAAACGTTGTGGTTCGCATAATTGCACACAGGCTGTGCTCTGCACCTATCACGACTTCGCCGGCATGGAAGAAGAAACTATCAAGAATGCAGGTAATGCCTTTGCTGCAGGTATGGGTAATATGGAGGGAACTTGCGGAGCCATCGTTGGAGCAGGCATCATACTCGGACTTGCCACTCAGGACAAGGCGAAGTCCGTCAAGGGCATGAGACAAATTATGGATAAATTCAAGCAGCGCAACGGTGCCACACAATGCAAATTGCTAAAAGGTGTGGGCACAGGAAAGGTGCTTCGCGAATGCCCTCTTTGCGTGGCTGACGCTTCTGAATTTTTGGAAGAAATCCTGGAAAAGGAAGGCGTACAGAAGTAAGTGGTTTTGGTGCTGAAATCGGTTTAATTGACATATAATTCTTTGCGAAAATTTGATTATTCTGATTTATTGCAGTATCTTTGTTGTGAGGTTCGTATTTTAACAAAATAACAATAAAGAGCATGGCAAAACAGAAGTTACCTTTAGGAATTCAAGACTTTGAGGAGCTGCGTAAAGGCAATTATCTTTACGTGGACAAGACCGATATGCTTTGGAAAATAGCCAATAGCGACAAGTATAACTTTTTGAGTCGTCCGCGACGCTTTGGCAAATCATTGCTTACCTCAGCCATGCAATGTTATTTCGAGGGAAAAAAAGAGTTGTTTGATGGACTTAAGATAATGACATTGGAGAAAGAATGGGTGAAGCGTCCTGTTCTTCATTTCAGTATGAACCAAGGCGGTTCTAATGCCAAGTTGCTATCGCATTATCTGGATGATACTTTGTCTAAATATGAAGATATATATGGCAGACGTCCTACTGAGGCCACGCTCAACAACCGACTTACTGGTATCATACAAAGGGCATACGAGCAGTCGGGTGTACAGATTGCCATCTTGGTGGACGAGTATGATGCACCTCTGCAACATTCCTTCCATACTCCTCATCATGACGAATGCCGTAGTCTGTATCGTGACTTCTTCACAGGACTCAAGGACTATGGCTATTGTATTAAGTGTGTGTTCCTCACAGGCATTACGAAGTTCACCCAAATAAGTCTGTTCAGTGTGCTTAACACGGTGACCAATATCAGTTTCTACAACGATTATGCTACTGTTTGCGGATTGACTAAGGATGAAATAGAGTCGTGTCTTGGTGAAGAGTTGCACGAACTTGCCAACAAGAAAGGTTGGAATATGGACGATACGCTTTTAAGATTGAAGGATATGTATGACGGCTATCATTTCTCCGAAAGTCTGCAGGGCGTTTACAATCCTTTCAGCGTGCTGTGCGCCTTGAACGAACAGCGCTTGAAATCGTTCTGGATAGCAAGCGGTGCCACCGAGATGTTGCCTAAGATACTGACCAATTTCGAACGTGATGTAGAGAAACTGGATGGTTCGCTTATTGATATGGACTATATTGAGACCTCGGATGTCAATACGACTAATCCCAAACTCTTTCTTTACCAGTCGGGCTATCTTACAATAAAGAATGTCATTGAGGATAGTTATGTACTCGGATTCCCAAATCGTGAGGTGAAAAAGGCGTTGTTTGAATTGGTTATTCCGATAATGTTGAAAAAAGATAAGGACGAGACCGAGAATGCAATACAAGAATTGAAAATGAACTTTTCAACTGGAAATGTAGAGGAAGGAACACTCTGTCTTAAGCAATTGATTGCTCATACGCCGTATAGTACACAGAAAAAGGAAAGGTTTGTTTTTGAAGAGCACTTCCGTTTTATACTGAAGAACTTATTCTACATTTGTGGATTCAACGTGAAAGAGGAGGAGCAGGTGGCTGATGGACGAATTGATCTCGTTGTTGAAACCTCCAATATCATATATGTAATCGAGCTTAAGATGTCGGACAATGGCGGTACGTCTGCCGCTACCCAACAAATTATTACCCGTCACTATAAAGATGTCTATTGTGCAAGTCATAAATCGGTTGTAGGTTTGGCGTTAGTATTTGATAAAGACAATCGGGGCTTGAAAGACTGGAATAAGGTTTAGTATTGGTGTCTAACGACATTCATTTAAGCTGAAGGCATTATGTAATGCAACAAAAAAGGGAGCACCAAAACTCAGTGTTATGAGTCTTGGCGCTCCCTTTTATTATGTCTATGCGTTTCGCTTAGTTGCTGACTCGGTTCTGCTTAGTTGCGGAATACGAGTCCGTTGTTGTCGGCATCGATGGTGATTGGTTGCTCGCGCTTAACCTCGTCAGAGAGAATCTTCTTAGAGAGGTCGTTGAGTACGCAGCGCTGGATGGCACGCTTTACCGGACGTGCACCAAACTCCGGGTCGAAGCCTTCCTCGGCGAGGAAGTCGATGGCGGCAGGAGTAACGTTGAGAGTGAATCCCTGCGGCTCGAGCATCTTCTTCACGGCGTTCATCTGCAATGTCACTACCTGGGCTATTTCTGCCTTGGTGAGCGGCAAGAACATGATGGTCTCGTCGATACGGTTGAGGAACTCCGGACGTATTGTCTTCTTGAGCATCTCCATAACCTTTGCCTTGGTGTCGCTGATAACATGGTCGCGGTTCTGAGGCGTGATGCCTGCAAACTGTCCCTGTATATATTGGCTACCGAGGTTTGATGTCATTATGATAATGGTGTTCTTGAAGTTGACCGTTCGACCCTTGTTGTCTGTCAGTCGGCCGTCGTCCAATACCTGCAAGAGGATGTTGAACACGTCGGGGTGAGCCTTCTCTATTTCATCGAAGAGCACTACTGAGTAAGGCTTGCGACGTACTGCCTCGGTGAGCTGTCCACCCTCGTCATAGCCTACGTATCCTGGAGGCGCACCGATAAGACGGCTTACGCTGAACTTCTCCTGATATTCGCTCATGTCGATACGCGTCATCATCGTCTCGTCGTTGAAGAGGTATTCAGCCAAAGCCTTTGCAAGTTCGGTCTTACCTACACCCGTTGTGCCGAGGAAGATGAACGAAGCGATAGGACGTTTCGGATCCTGCAGTCCGGCACGTGAGCGGCGTACGGCATCGCTCACCGCACGTATAGCCTCGTCCTGACCAATTACACGCTTGTGAAGTTCCTCCTCAAGATGCAGCAACTTCTCGCGTTCGCTCTGCATCATTCGCGTTACGGGTATTCCAGTCCAGCGGCTCACCACTTCGGCTATGTCGTCGGCAGTCACCTCTTCGCGAATCATGGCGTTGCCGTCTTGCGTAGACTTGAGCTGGCTCTGTATCGACTTGATGTCGTCGTCGAGCGATTTGAGTTTGCCGTAGCGTATCTCAGCCACGCGCTCGTAGTTGCCTTCGCGCTCGGCACGTTCAGCCTCAAACTTCAACTGTTCTATCTGCTGCTTGTCCTGCTGTATCTTGTTGACAAGAGCTTTCTCGCTTTCCCACTTTGCACGGAACGAACTCTCCTGGTCTTTCAGTTCGGCAATGTCCTTGTCGAGCTGTGCAATTTTGTCGGTATCGTTCTCGCGCTTGATGGCTTCGCGTTCAATCTCAAGCTGTTTCAGCTTACGTGTAATCTCGTCGAGCTCCTCCGGTACAGAGTCGCGCTCCATACGCAGTTTGGCAGCAGCCTCGTCCATAAGGTCGATGGCCTTGTCGGGAAGGAATCGGTCGCTGATGTAGCGCTCAGAGAGTTTCACGGCAGCTATACAGGCATCGTCCTGAATGCGCACCTTGTGGTGGTTCTCATAGCGTTCCTTCAATCCACGCAGTATTGAGATGGCCGAAAGCTCGTCAGGCTCGTCTACCATGACAGTCTGGAATCGGCGCTCCAGAGCCTTGTCCTTTTCGAAATACTTCTGGTATTCGTTCAAGGTTGTGGCACCAATGCTGCGCAATTCGCCACGTGCAAGAGCCGGCTTCAAGATGTTGGCAGCATCCATAGCACCCTCGCCACCTCCTGCACCTACAAGAGTGTGAATCTCGTCGATGAAGAGAATGATGCGGCCGTCGCTGTTGGTCACCTCCTTGATGACGCTCTTCAAGCGCTCCTCAAACTCGCCTTTGTACTTGGCACCAGCCACAAGTGCACCCATATCCAATGAGTATAGCTGCTTGTCCTTAAGGTTTTCGGGCACATCGCCACGAACTATACGCTCAGCCAGTCCCTCAACGATAGCCGTCTTACCGGTACCCGGCTCACCTATAAGAATAGGATTGTTCTTGGTACGGCGCGACAGAATCTGAAGCACACGGCGAATCTCCTCGTCACGGCCTATAACCGGGTCGAGCTTGCCTTGGCGGGCTTCCTCAACGAGGTTCTTGGCGTATTTCTCAAGGCTCTGATAGTTTTCGTCGCCCGATTGCGACTGCACCTTCTGACCCTGTCGCAGTTCCTGAATTGCCTTCACGGTTTCAGCCTCCGTCATGCCGGCATCCTTCAGAATGCGGCTTGCAGTAGAATTTACCTGAAGCAGGGCGAGCAATATCGGCTCAACGCTTGTGAACTCGTCGCCGTTCTTGGTGGCGAAGTCCTGCGCACGCTGAAGCACGTTGTTGGCGTCGTTAGAGAGATATGGCTGTCCACCTTGAACACGTGGCAGTCGCTGTATTTCACTGTCTACAACAGTGTCTATCTGATTGGCATTGACTCCGAGCTTCTGGAAGATGTATGTGGCTACGTCTTTGGCTTTCACCATCACACCCTTCAGCAGGTGCACCGGCTCAATGCTCTGTTGTCCTTGGCGCTGTGCGGTGTTGACAGCCTCCTGAACAACCTCTTGGGCTTTGATTGTGAATTTGTCGAATGTCATATTTTGTTCTCCTTTCTTGATTTATTCTGATTATTTGTTGTTTTGCTTTTCGCTTTCGATAATTAGTTACACAAACTACATTCCATTGCTTGTTTTGCTGACAAAATGACAGGTTAACATGCTGATTACTAATAGATTACTGACAAAATGACAGAGGATATGCATCTATCGATACAAATTGTACAGAAGAGTGTGTCAAAACAGAAGTTAGAGGAAGTTTGGGCTTTGCCCGTAGTTAATAGAAGTTAGCGGACATATGTATAAATTGCTGAAAGACAAAGCATTTGTCCGTTAACTTCCATTCATCGTAGATGGATTAACTTCTTCTTAACTTCCTCTAACTCCTATTCTGACACGTCCTCCTCCTACATTATATTATATGTTTGACAATAGCGCAGATTTATTAAAAATCGCAAATAATACCATTGTGATTAAAAAATATTTTATTTAACTTGCTTGGTTTAGAAAAAAAGTATACTTTTGCAAAGTAAACATCAAATGCAGACATAAGCTATAGTCTGCATAACTAATCGAATAAACTAAAACCCAATTTTAAGAATACACTAACTAATAGAAACTGATGAAAAGAAGTAAGTTTTACCCGTGGGTGGTCGTGGCGCTGCTCTGGGTTGTGGCCCTTTTGAATTACATGGACCGTCAGATGCTCTCCACAATGCAGGAGGCTATGAAGGCCGACATTGCCGAATTGAACAAAGCTGAGGCTTTCGGTGCGTTGATGGCCGTTTTCCTTTGGATATACGGAATTGTAAGCCCCTTTGCAGGAGTGGTAGCCGACCGCGTGAGCCGAAAGAAGCTCGTTGTGGGCAGTTTGTTCGTTTGGTCGGCAGTGACATATCTCATGGGCTACGCCACTGACTTCCAGCATTTATATTGGTTGCGTGCTCTTATGGGCATTAGCGAGGCGCTTTACATCCCGTCTGCATTGTCGCTCATCGCCGACTGGCATGAGGGCAAGTCGCGCTCATTGGCTATTGGTATACACATGACCGGTCTGTACGTTGGACAGGCTATCGGTGGATTCGGTGCAACCGTTGCCGCCATGTTCTCATGGCACTCAACATTCCACTGGTTTGGTATTATCGGTATAGCTTATTCGGTAGTGCTCGCTCTGCTTCTTCACGACAAGCACAAGGGTACAGCAGCTGTTGCTGCAGCCAACCCCGTTGCCAATCAGCCTAAGGAGACCGTCTGGCGCGGACTGAGCGTGGTGTTCTCTACCTGGGCGTTCTGGGTAATTCTCATCTATTTCGCTGTGCCGAGTCTTCCGGGATGGGCTACTAAGAACTGGTTGCCAACGCTGTTTGCCGAAAACCTTGGCATTCCGATGTCGCAGGCCGGACCTATGTCGACCATTACTATTGCCGCATCGTCGTTTATCGGTGTTATCGTAGGTGGTATTTTGTCGGACAAGTGGGTGCTGCGCAACATTCGCGGACGTGTATATACAAGTGCCATAGGATTGGGTATGACCATTCCGGCACTCGTATTGCTGGGCTTCGGTCATAGCATCGTGGCTGTAGTAGGAGCAGGACTGCTCTTCGGTATGGGCTACGGAATGTTCGACGCCAACAATATGCCTATACTCTGCCAGATAATCTCAGCCAAGTATCGCGCTACAGCCTATGGCGTGATGAACATGGTGGGCGTGTTTGCGGGTGCTGCTGTGACACACCTGTTGGGTAAGTGGACCGATGGAGGCAACCTCGGACTTGGTTTTGCCGTGCTGGGCTGCATCGTGCTCGTGGCTCTCGTGCTGCAGCTGAGCTGTCTGAAGCCTACAACCGACAACAAGGAGTAATCCCACGTCAGACACATATTATATATAAATATAAGGTTTAATATTACATACTTTTAAATACAAACAGACTATGGAAAAGATTATCGGACTTATCGACGCTCCGTTTACACCTTTCTATGCAAACGGTGACGTCAATCTTGAACCAATCGAGGCTTATGCCAAGATGTTGCAGAAGAACGGACTCAAGGGCGTTTTTATCAACGGTTCGTCGGGCGAGGGCTACATGCTCACCACCGAGGAGCGCATGCTGCTTGCCGAGCGTTGGGTGTCGGTAGCTCCGGAGGGCTTCAAGGTGATAGTACATGTAGGCAGCTGCTGCCTGCGTGAGAGTGTGCGTCTGGCTGAGCATGCACAGAAAATCGGTGCATGGGGCATCGGTTCGATGGCTCCTCCATTCCCGAAAATCGGTCGCATAGAGGAACTTGTGGAGTACTGCGAGACTATCGCCAACGCCGCTCCTAACCTTCCCTTCTACTACTATCATATCCCTGCATTCAACGGTGCTTATCTGCCTATGCTCGACTTGCTGAAGGCTGTTGACGGTCGCATCGCCAACTTCGCTGGTATCAAGTACACATACGAGTCGCTCTATGAGTACAACCAGTGTCGTCTCTATGCCAACGGCAAGTATGATATGCTCCACGGCCAGGACGAGACTATCCTCCCGAGCCTTGCTCAGGGTGGCGCACGTGGTGGCATCGGTGGCACAACCAACTACAACGGACGTGAGCTGACCGGCATCATCGAGGCTTGGAACAATGGCGACATCGAGACTGCACGCGAGAAGCAGAACTTCTCACAGGCCGTTATCAACGTTATCTGCCACTTCCGCGGCAACATCGTTGGCGGCAAGCGCATCATGAAGCTCCTCGGTTTCGACCTCGGACCAAACCGTGTACCGTTCCGCAACATGACCGATGAGGAAGAGGCTCAGATGAAGAAGGAGCTTGAGGAAATCGGTTTCTTTGAGCGTGCCAATAAGTTCTAAACCATCGTCGCTAGACGAACAAACTATAAAGAAATGAACGTAAAAGAATATATTCAGTCTTGGGCTGATTCGTACAAGAAGGATCTGACCGAGAACATCATGCCGTTCTGGATGGAACACGGTTGGGACCGTGTCAATGGCGGTGTCTATACTTGTGTAAATCGTGACGGATCGTTGATGGATTCAACCAAGTCGGTATGGTTCCAGGGCCGCTTCGCATTCATTTGTGCCTTTGCGTACAACAATATCGAGAAGAACCAGGAGTGGCTCGATGCAGCCAAGTCGACACTTGAGTTCATCGAGAAGCATTGCTTTGACGAGCAGGGCCACATGTATTTCTCGGTGACAGCCGAAGGACAGCCGTTGCGCAAGCGCCGTTATGTGTTCTCGGAGACATTCGCAGCTATAGCAATGTCGGAGTATGCACTCGCTACAGGCGACCAGCATTGGGCACAGCGCGCACTCCAGGTGTTTGAGGATACACAGCGCTTCCTCGCTACTCCAGGCTTCCTGCCTGCCAAGTTTGAGCCGAACGTGCAGCTGCAGAGCCACAGCATCATCATGATTCTCATCAATGTGGGCTCTTGCATACGCAAGGTCATCAACGACCCGAAGCTCACAGCACAGATTGACGAGTCTATCGAGAAGCTCAGGAAATACTTCATCCACCCCGAATTCAAGTGTCTGCTTGAGACAGTAGGAATGAACGGCGAGTTCATCGACACCAATGAAACCCGCACAATCAATCCCGGCCACTGTATTGAGACTTCATGGTTTATCATGGAAGAGGCAAAGCTGCGCGGTTGGGACAAGCCTATGTTCGATATGGCCCTTCAAATTCTTGACTGGTCATGGGACTGGGGTTGGGACAAACAATACGGTGGAATCATCAATTTCCGTGACTGTAAGAACCTCCCGGTGCAGGACTATTCGCAGGACATGAAGTTCTGGTGGCCGCAGTGCGAGACCATCATCGCATCGCTCTATGCCTATCTCGGTACAGGCGACGAGAAGTATCTGTATCGTCATGAGCGCATCAGCGAGTGGACATACGCCCACTTCCCCGATGCCGAATACGGCGAGTGGTATGGCTATCTGCATCGCGACGGAACAGTGGCACAGCCCGCAAAGGGCAACCTCTTCAAGGGTCCGTTCCATATTCCGCGCATGATGATCAAGAGCTATATGCTCTGCCAGGAGATTTTGAAGAAACTTGATTAGTATTACTCTTAGATAACAGGGTGTGGCAAAAGCTTGATGTGCAAGCCGTGCCACACCCTTTTGTTTTACAACAAACTTAGATAGTGCCCAATGAAAAGATTTTTATTCCTTATATTATTATTCGTTTCACTCTTCCAAGCATCGGCTTCAGCCCAGCGTGTAAGTCCGGTCTTTGGATTTCCTGCTACCGAACCCGGCTATTCGCTCGGCGTGTCGGCATGCTACGCCGGACAGATAGGCGACTGGATTGTTGTGGCTGGCGGATGCAATTTCCCCACGCCGGGCAAGAAGACATATTATGCCGGCATATATGCAGCACGCATCGACAGCGACGTGCTCAACTGGCGACTCGTAGGAATGCTGCCCGAACCGGCAGCTTATGGAGTTACAGCAGTGAGCGGCGACAGTCTGCTCTTCATCGGAGGCAACAACAGCGACCATGCGCTGAAGACGGTGTATAGTATTCACCTGAATGGGGTGGGCGAGTGTGCCGAAGTAAAGCGACTTGCAGATATGCCCTGCACGGTAGACAATATGGCTGTGGCGCAATGCGGAGGCAGCGTGTATGTAGTGGGAGGCAATCACGACGGCAAGCCTTCGGCAGATGTTCTGGCTCTCGACTTGAATGTTGCAAAATCTTCATGGCGCAACATCGGCAGTATGCCGGGCAGCGCCCGTGTGCAGCCCGTAGCCGCTGCACTCGACGGCAAACTGTATGTTTGGGGCGGATTCTTTGCCAATGGCGACCGGAGTGAAGTGCATACCGACGGTTGTTGCATGAATATAGCTACGGGAGAGTGTACGAGTTTGTCTGCACCTAAGTCGGTTGAAGGTAGCGAAATGACTCTGGCAGGAGGTATGGCGTGGACCGACAATGGCAAGATTTACGCCACGGGTGGCGTCAACAAGGATATTTTCCTTGATGCTATAAGCGGCCGTTATGAGCGAGTGAAGCAAGCCGACTATCTCAACCAGCCCATCTCCTGGTATCGATTCAGTGGCAATCTGTACGAGTATGATGTCGAGAAGGGAGCGTGGCTAAAGACACGCTTTGCCGACAATGGTCTGGCACGTGCAGGAGCTCAGATGGTAGTCACACAGAAAGGATGCTTCTACATAGGCGGCGAACTGAAACCCGCATTGCGCACGCCACAGATTGTAATCTTATATAAAAAGTAACACAAATACCTATATAAACGGCAATTCGAAAGCAAAAAACTATGTAAAAACTTTTTTATTCCAACGTTATTTGTTACTTTTGCCATTGGTATAGGCTTGCAGCCAGTGCTAAATCCGATTTTACGATAAAACCATATCTAATAAAATAAGATTATGAAACCAACACTTTTTCTCCTCGCTGCAGGTATGGGCAGCCGTTATGGCGGTCTGAAGCAGCTCGATGAGCTTGGTCCTCATGGTGAAACCATCATGGACTACTCTATCTATGACGCTATCAATGTAGGCTTCGGCAAGCTCGTATTCGTTATCCGTAAGGATTTCGAGGAAGCCTTCCGCCGTGTCGTTCTTTCAAAATACGAGGGCCACATTCCTTGCGAACTCGTGTTCCAGAGCCTTGATGCACTGCCAGAGGGATTCACATGTCCGGCTGACCGTACAAAGCCTTGGGGTACAAACCACGCTGTATTGATGGGTCAGAACGTTATCAACGAGCCGTTTGCAGTAATCAACTGCGACGATTTCTATGATCGTGACTCGTTCAACGTAATGGGCAAGTGGCTTAGCGAGCTTCCTGAGGGTTCAAAGGGCAAGTATGCTATGGTAGGTTTCCGTTGCGGCAACACATTGTCTGATAGCGGTACAGTAAGCCGTGGCGTATGTTCTAACGACGACGCTCATCACCTTACATCTGTAGTAGAGCGTACAAAGATCCAGCGCATCGACGGTGTTGTTAAGTATCTCGACGAGGATGGCGAGACATGGGTGGCTATTCCTGACAACACACCGGTTTCAATGAACTTCTGGGGCTTCACTCCTGACTACTTCGAGCACAGCAACGAGTTCTTCAAGACATTCCTTTCTGACCCGAAGAATATGTCAAACCTCAAGAGCGAGTTCTTCATTCCTCTGATGGTTGATAAGCTCATCAACGACGGTACAGCTACTTGCGAGGTTCTCGATACTACATCTAAGTGGTTCGGCGTAACTTATCCAGAGGATCGTCCCGGCACAGTCGAGAAGTTCCAGAAGTTGCACGACGAGGGCGTTTACCCTGACAAGATGTTCTAATCATCAATCTTGCAAACAATATGTGGCTTGCATGGCTGCATAAACAAATAAGGCGGAGCTCCAGCAATGGATGCTCCGCCGTTTTTGTTTGGGCTATTTCAGCCCGCCATTAGGCTTATACCTTATTCTTTATTTATCGGCAAACTGTATGCACACGGGTTTGCCGAGCTTTATATCGTTGTGTGTGTTAGTGAGTTTTCCGGTCTTCTTGTCGCGTCGGAACACCTCAATCACGTTGCTGTCGCGGCATGCCACAAGCAGATACTTGCCATTTGGAGTAATGGCAAAATTGCGTGGATGAGCAGCTGTGGGCTGAAATCCAACGTTGGTGAGCAATCCGGTCTTTGCATCTACAGCGTGAATGGACACTCTTTCGTCCTTCAATCGGTGTGAAGCGTAGACGAATTTGCCGTCGGGCGATATATGAATGTCGGCACTTCCCGCTGTCTTGGTCAGCGATGCCTGCACACGCTGCAACTCACGCATATTGCCGTTGTTGTAGCCAAGCACCGTAATGCTGCCGTCGAGTTCGCCAATCAGGTAAGCCACATCGCCCTTCTTGTTGAACACAATATGTCGCGGTCCGGTGCCTTTGGGCGCAGTGTATATCTCTTTTGGGTTGCTAAGGAAAGCTTCGCTTGCGTTATTGACATCAAAACGCCATATACAATCGTTGCCGAGATCGTTGGCTATCATGTAGCGACGGTCAGGAGTGATGCGACAACAATGAATGTGTGCATCAATATTGTTGCCCTTGAACATACACAGATACTGGCTTTCAGGTGCTATAGAGCCATCCTCGCGGATAGGAAACACCGAAATGTCGCCACCGTTGTAGTTGGAAGTCACAAGATGACTGCCGTAAATCATAATGTTGCAGGGCGCAGCACCAGGCATATTCTTTACGTGTGAGGTTACCGTTGTGCCGCAATGCTGGCTGTTGATGAGTGAAAGCTTACCCTTGGAAGCGTCAAAACTGAATGCACTTGCACCGCGTCGCTCATCGTCGTATTCATTGACGGTATACACACGAGTAGCATCGTCGTTGAAGATAAGAAACGACGGATTGCCCGATTGGATGCAGCTGACGGCTTCAGCCTTTCCGTTGTCTTGATTGAAGCGATACACATACATTCCTTCAGAAGTGCTCTGGTCGGTGTATGTGCCTACTATCATTGTCAGGTCGTTGCCGGCAAACGATTGTAATCCGGCAAAAGCGGCAGCCACAGTAGCTGTCAATAGTCTTTTGGTTCGGTTCATTTCTATATATAATTGTTGTCTGCAAATTTAAATATATTTTCCCGGTTTATCACAGATTTATAGTTACAAAGTTGTAACTTTGCAAAATATACTACGAACGAAACAATTAATAACAAATAACACTATAACATGGAAAAAGAAAAAGAGCAAATCCAATTGCCCGACAACGCCTTCACCGAGTTGAAGCCGGGCGAGGAGTACAAGCCGATTATGTCGCCGGGACAGACCTATCCTGAGGTGAACATGTGGTCGGTGACATGGGGTATAATCATGGCTATGCTGTTCTCAGCTGCCGCAGCCTATCTCGGACTGAAGGTAGGACAGGTGTTTGAGGCTGCCATACCTATCGCCATCATTGCCGTAGGCGTGTCTACAGCCGCCAAGCGCAACAAGGCTTTGGGCGAGAACGTCATTATACAGAGTATCGGAGCCTGCTCGGGTACTATCGTAGCCGGTGCCATCTTCACCCTGCCAGCCATCTACATCTTGCAGGCAAAGTATCCCGAGATGAGCGTTTCGTTCTTCAAGGTATTCTTCTCTTCGCTGTTGGGTGGTATACTTGGAATCCTGTTTATGATTCCGTTCCGTAAGTATTTCGTCAAGGACATGCACGGCAAGTATCCTTTCCCCGAGGCAACAGCCACCACTCAGGTTCTGGTCAGCGGCGAGAAGGGCGGTTCGCAGGCCAAGCCGTTGCTCGTAGCCGGTCTGGTAGGCGGTTTGTACGACTTCATAGTAGCCACAGTAGGCTGGTGGAACGAGAACTTCACCACCCGTGTAATGGATTGGGGCGTGATGGCAGCCGACAAGGCCAAGCTCGTGTTCAAGGTGAATACCGGTGCCGCCGTGTTCGGTTTGGGATACATCATCGGTCTGAAGTATGCGTTCATCATCTGCCTTGGCTCGTTTGCCGTATGGTGGCTCATCGTGCCTGGAATGTCTATTGCTTTCCACAACGAGGTGTTGAACATCTGGAATCCGGAGATTACACAGACTGTAGGCGCAATGTCGCCTGAGGAGATATTCAAGTATTACGGCAAGAGCATTGGTATCGGTGGCATTGCTATGGCAGGTATCATAGGCATCATCAAGTCGTGGGGCATCATCAAGGGAGCCGTATCGCTTGCAGCCAACGAGATGAAGGGTGGAGCAAAGGCTTCGGCTGATACCGTACGCACACAGCGCGACATCTCATTCAAGATAATCGCTATAGGCAGTATCGTTACTCTCATTGCCACATTCCTCTTCTTCTGGTTTGGAGTGATGGAAGGCAATCTGCTGTTTGCAGTTGTAGGCATTCTGCTTGTAGCCGTTATAGCATTCCTCTTCACCACAGTGGCTGCCAATGCCATTGCCATTGTTGGCTCTAACCCCGTTTCGGGTATGACGCTCATGACGCTCATACTTGCATCGGTAGTGCTTGTAGCCGTTGGACTGAAGGGTACAGGCGGTATGGTGGCAGCGCTCATCATGGGTGGCGTTGTATGTACAGCGCTGTCGATGGCAGGCGGTTTCATCACCGATTTGAAGATTGGTTACTGGCTCGGAACGACTCCCGCCAAGCAGGAGACATGGAAGTTCCTCGGCACACTCGTTTCGGCTGCTACTGTGGGTGGCGTAATGATACTGCTTAACCAAACCTACGGATTTGCAAGCGGACAGCTTGCCGCTCCTCAGGCCAACGCTATGGCTGCCGTAATCGACCCGTTGATGAACGGTGTGGGTGCTCCGTGGGCATTGTATGCCGTTGGTGCTGTCATTGCCATTGTGCTCACCTTCTTCAAGATTCCTGCCATTGCGTTTGCACTCGGTATGTTCATTCCGCTCGAGCTGAACACTCCGCTCCTCGTAGGCGGTATCATCAGCTGGTATGTTTCTACCCGTTCGAAGAACGCTGAGGTAAACCGTGAGCGCAACGAGAAGGGCACTTTGCTTGCCAGTGGTTTCATTGCCGGCGGTGCGCTGATGGGTGTCGTTTCGGCATTGCTGCGTTTCTGCAATGTTCACCTTGTGAGTGACGCATGGATGGAGGGCTGGCTTGCCAACCCGCTCTCGCAGATTGCTTCGCTTGCTGCTTACTGCTGCTTGATTGGCTACTTCGTTGTGGCTACCAAAGTGAAGAAGTAAATAGTAAAACTGAACTTTCGCAAGTTCAGAGAATTCAGTAGTTAAAGGAGTTAAGAAGTTCTTGCAAGCAAGCGGCAAAGCCGAGCGAAGCCAAATGCTTTTATGCTATAAATCAAGCAAAAAACTAATGGCTTAACTCCTTAGCAACCGTAGGGCGCGAAGTTTCCTTGAGCCTTGCGAAAAACTCCTTAACTTCTTAACTACTTTCGCTAGCGAAACTTAAATAATATAATATATGAATCTGAAAGGATTATATAAAGCTGACGAGCATCGCTATGACAATGGCGATGCTCTCTTTGTACGCTGCGGTCGCAGCGGTGTTATGCTGCCCAAGGTAAGTTTAGGGTTCTGGCACAACTTCGGAAGCGTAGATTCTTATGAGCGTAGCCGCGCCATTACCCACTGCGCTTTCGACCATGGCATCACCCATTTCGACCTCGCCAACAATTACGGTCCCGTCAACGGTAGTGCCGAGGAGACGTTAGGCCGACTCATGGACGATGACTTCCGCCCTTATCGCGACGAACTCTTCATTGCTACGAAGGCGGGATATGAGATGTGGCAGGGCCCTTACGGCAACTGGGGTTCGCGAAAGTCGCTCATGGCGAGTCTCGACCAGAGTCTGAAGCGAATGCATCTCGACTATGTCGACCTCTTCTACAGCCACCGTTACGACCCCAACACTCCGCTCGAAGAGACTCTGCAGGCTTTGGTAGACATCGTGCGTCAGGGCAAGGCGCTGTATGTTGGCATCAGCCGTTGGCCGCTTGAAGCGCTGAAGATAGCCGACCGGTATCTACGTGAACATGATGTTCCGCTCCTGATATATCAGGGCCGTCTCAATATGCTCGACCGTTCGCCTCAGGATGAGGGCATACTCGACTACTGCGCGGAGCACGGTGTGGGTTTCATTTCGTTCTCGCCGCTCGCCCAAGGATTGCTCACCGACCGCTATCTCAACGGTATTCCTGAGGATAGCCGCATGGCTCGCGAGCATTTCCTGAAGCATAGCATGCTCACCCCGGAGCTGCTTGCCCATCTGAAAGAACTCAATGCTCAGGCTGGAGCGAAAGGCAAGACTCTCGCCGAGATGGCTCTAAGATGGATATTGGAGCAGAAGGGTGTGACGAGTGTGCTCGTAGGAGCAAGCTCGCCCGAGCAGTTGCTGAAGAATCTGAAGTGTATTGCTGAATAAATATAAAACCGGAACGGCGGACTCCCGTCCGACGCACAAACCATAAGAGCATTTAGCTTAATATCAGTTTGTGCGTCGGACGGGAGTCCGCCGTTCCGGTTTATTGTTAGTTTCTATATTTACTTAACGCTGATTTCGTCAACGAAGAGGAAGCCTGGTTTTCCCTTGCCTGCATGCCAGTCGGGAATGCTGTGCTCAGATGTAGCATGCACCTTGATGTAGCGTGCTTTGGTCTGTGAGAAGTTCAGCTCGTAAGTGTTAATGCCGTCGGCTGAATTCTTCTCCAATGCAGGCAGAGCCTTGTTGGCTACGGTGGTGAATGCTATGCCGTCGGTAGAAACGCTTACCTCGATGTTGCGAGCGTCGAATATCCACGAGCCCTTCTCAACGCAAGTGTTGAAGCTCACGCTCGATACGTCGGTTGGCTTCTTAAGGTCGATTACAGCTTCAAGGTCGTTGCCGCTGAATCCCAACCAGCGGCCGGTGCCGAAGCCCTTGTCGCCTACGAGTCCGTCGGTAAGAGTAACGCCACCATTGTAGGTGTAGCTCTTATGGGTGGGCTGAAGTAACTTAACCGGGCATGCTGTAGCCTTGTTGAATACGATGTCCTGACTGCTTACCTGGCTGCTCTTGCCGTTGCGGAAAGCGGTTGCACGTATCTTGGCAGATTTCTGCAGATGGATGGCACCGGTATAGAGTGTACTGCTGGCAGTAGGCTGGCTTCCGTCGAGAGTGTAGCGAATCTCAGCATCGCCAGCTGTAGTCATGTGTACAACAATCTCGCGCCACTTAGTGTCGCTGTCGATGCTGATGTTTACATTGTACAGGTGCTTGGCATAGTTGTAGCCGAGTCGGTCGTACAGGTTGGTGAGGCTGATGAGTCGGTTGGTAAAGTCGTTGTAGTCCTTCAGTTGGGGCTGTGTCCACTGCACTTCGCTCAATGCAGCTAATCGTGGCAGAGCCATATACTGCATGTGCTTGAATGTAGGCATATACTCGGTCCAGATGTTTGCCTGAACACCGATGATGTGACGAGCCTCGTCAGCAGTCAGTTCCTTAGGCATCGGCTCGTAAGAATATACACGCTGCAAGGGCAGATAGCCACCGATGGCAAGCGGCTCGTTAGCTTTGTCGAGCGACTGGTAATAGTCGAAGTAGAGGTAGCTGTTAGGAGTCATCACTACGTCGTGGTTCTGCTTGGCTGCGGCAATGCCTCCGGCTTCGCCTCGCCATGACATTACGGTAGCGCCCTCAGCGAGTCCACCCTCAAGAATCTCGTCCCAACCGATAGTGTTGCGTCCGAGCGACTTCAGATAGTTGGAAGCGTGTGTGATAACGTAGCTCTGCAGACGTTCTTCGGCAGAGTGTCCATCCTTAGCCTCCAGATGCAGGGCCTTGATGCGAGCCTGGCACTTAGGACATTCTTTCCATCTTACCTTCGGACACTCGTCGCCACCTACATGGATGTATTTTGACGGGAATAACTGTGTGACTTCTTTGAGTACGTTGTCGATAAAAGTCATAACTTTGTCGTTGCCGGCGCAGAGCACATCGTCGGAAATGCCCCACTTCTGCCATACCTTGTACGGACCTCCGGTGCATCCGAGTTCGGGATAGGCAGCAAGAGCAGCCTGCATGTGTCCGGGCAGGTCGATTTCAGGAACGATGGTGATATAGCGGTCGGCTGCATACTTAACGATGTCGCGTATTTGCTGTTGTGTGTAGAAGCCGTCGTAAGGCTTGCCGTCGTACTTTTCGGCATCATATCCAATATGGCCAACCACAGTCTGGGCGCGCTTTGCGCCAATCTTGGTGAGCAACGGATATTTCTTTATCTCGATGCGCCATCCTTGGTCGTCGGTAAGATGCCAATGGAAGCGGTTGATGTTGTGCAGTGCGAGCATGTCGATAAACTGATATATCGAGTCGGCTGTTACGAAATGGCGTGACACGTCAAGGTGGGTGCCGCGATAGGCAAAGCGTGGTGCGTCAGCGATGTGAACGGCTGGTATGCTCACTTGTGTAGCTTTGCCGTTGCAGAGTGGCAACGACTTGCGCAGAGTCTGGATACCGTAGAACACGCCCGCAGCCGAAGCGCCGGCAATACGAATCTGCTTGGTATTGGTGTCGAGCGTATAGCCTTCGGCATTGCTTATGTTATTGTTGATAGACAGAACGATGATGGTGCCGCCTTTAGCCTGCTTGTTGATAGCAGGGCGAATGCCGGTGGCTTGCTGAATGTACGAAGCAAGCATGTTGGCGTTGCGCTTCATGTCCTGACTGTTGGTCTGGGTGCTGATGACGGTATTGTCATCAAGTACGAATGGTGCACTTGCGTCAGCAACGACCTGCTGTAGTTGTGGAATAATATTGAAGTCCGCAGTTTGTCCCATTGCGGTTGAGGGCAGGAGGAATGCCATAGCGGCAATGGCTCCTGTCAATAATTTCTGATTCATTGTTTGTTTAGTGAAATGTAGGTTTTATTATTATAATGGCTTATTAAAGCAGAATATTCTTTCCTATGCAAAATTATATAAAAAAAACGAGACTAAATTATTAACGTCATTTCTTTTTCTGTGTATTCGGCAGAAAGCCAGCTATAATGCCCAATAGAGGTAGCAGGGAACTTACACGGAATATGAATTCTATGCTGGTTTTGTCGGCAAGCCATCCGAAGAAAGCCGAGCCGAGTCCGCCCAAACCAAACATCAGTCCGAAGAATATTCCGGCTATCATTCCTATCTTGTCGGGCATGAGGTCGGTAGCGTAAACTACGATTGACGAGAATGCCGAAGCGATAATCAGTCCGGATAGGAATGTGAATATAATGGTCCATGCGAGGTTGGCAAAGGGCATTGCCAATGCGAATGGAGCGGCTCCGAGTATGGAGAACCATATTACATATTTACGGCCGAACTTGTCGCCAAGCATTCCACCTGCAACCGTGCCAATGGCAAAGGCTGCAAGAAACACGAACAGACAGATCTGCGAGGTCTGCACCGAGACACCGAACTTGTCGATTAGGAAGAATGTGAAGTAGCTCGTAATGCACGATGTGTAGAAGTATTTTGAGAATACAAGCATTACGAGAATGAACAATGCCCAGTATTTGGCACGCTTCGAAATATCGTTGTTCATTGTTGGGTTGCGCTGCTTGTGAACGGCTATGTACGCCAAACGTGCCTTATACCATGCGCCGAGTCGCACCATGATTAGTGCTGCAAGCAGTGCGGCGATGGCAAACCACGATATAGAGTGCTGTCCAAAGGGCAAGACGATGATGGCTGCAAGCAACGGTCCGAGAGCCGATCCTCCGTTACCTCCTACCTGAAATATGGATTGTGCCAAGCTCTTTCTGCCTCCTGATGCCATCTGAGTGACTCGCGATGCGGTGGGATGGAATATCGACGAACCCAGTCCGACGATGCTTACCGCCAGCAGTATAAGCACATAATTCTCGGCAAAGGCGAGCAAAAGCAGTCCGGTCAGCGTGAAGCACATACCAATAGACAATGCGTAAGGACGCGGATGACGGTCGGCATAGAGGCCCGTGAATGGTTGCAGAATAGACGAAGTCATCTGGAAAATAAGCGTGATGATGCCTATCTGAGCAAACGAGAAACCGAACTTGTCCTTGATGATAGGGTAGATGGACGGTATGATCGACTGAATCATATCGTTGAGAAAATGCGAAATACCGCAGATTACAAGTATGGAATACACCGTACCTTCGGTCATTGTTGGGTTGCCCTTTATCTTGTTGCCTATTGATTTTATATTCATAATAATGTGTATAGAATTTTACGCTTGTGCAAAATTATAAAAAAATAGTCGTCTATAGTTGTGTTATTTGATAAAAAACTTGTGCAGGCTTCTCAGTCTGAGATTTTAATGTTAACTTTGTATTTGGCTTATTGTGTAATGAAGCCAAAATGCATAGTTAACATTAACGACAAATGATAGACCACGCTACTGTAGAAAGAATAAAGGATGCCGCAAACATTGTTGAGGTTGTTTCGGAGTTTGTCACGCTGCGACGCAGTGGAGCAAACTATAAGGGACTGTGTCCTTTTCACGACGAGAAGACCCCGTCGTTCTATGTTTCGCCTGCACGTGGCATGTGTCATTGTTTCAGTTGTGGTAAAGGAGGCAATCCGATAGGTTTTCTGATGGAGCACGAGCAGATGACTTATCCCGAAGCTCTGCGTTGGCTTGCCAACAAATACCATATCGAAATACGTGAGCGCGAACTCACCGACTACGAAAAGCGTGAGCAGAGCGAGCGCGAGAGTATGTTCATTGTCAATGAGTGGGCGATGAAATACTTCCAGGACAAGATGCAGAACGACCCCGACGGCATTGCAATTGGTATGCAGTATTTCCGCAGCCGTGGGTTTCGCGACGACATAATACAGAAGTTCCAGCTTGGCTACGACCTTGTCGACCGTCGTGCCTTCGCCGTTGCCGCACTCGGCAAGGGGTATAAGGAGGAGTTCATCCTGAAGACAGGCATATGCTACAAGAACGACCGTGGCGAACTGATTGACCGTTATGCCGGTCGTGTCATATTCCCGTGGATTGGTATCAGTGGCAAGGTGGTAGGATTCGGAGGCCGACTGCTCGACTCGCGCACAAAGGGTGTCAATCAGAAATATGTCAACTCGCCCGACTCGGAGATTTACCACAAGGACCGCGAGTTGTACGGATTGTACCAGGCAAAGAAGGCTATAGCCAAGGAAGACCGCGTATTCATGGTAGAGGGTTACACCGATGTCATCTCAATGCATCAGTGCGGCATTGAGAATGTGGTGGCAAACTCGGGCACGGCACTGTCGACTCATCAGATACACATACTCCATCGCTTCACGTCCAACATCACTCTGCTGTACGACGGCGATGCGGCTGGCATCCATGCCGCTATGCGCGGAACAGACATGCTGCTATCCGAAGGCATGAACCTGAAAGTGTTGCTGTTGCCCGATGGCGACGACCCCGACTCGTTCTCGCGCAAGCATACGGCAGCCGACTTCCGTAAGTATATCGAGGAGCATCAGACCGACTTCATACAGTTCAAGACCGACCTGCTGCTGCGCAACGAGCGCGACCCGTTGAAGCGTTCGGAGGCAATCAATTCCATCATCCGCAGCATCTCGTTTGTCATCAATCCCATCTTGCGCGACACGTATATACACGACTGCTCAGTGCGTATGGGACTGAACGAGGCTACGCTCATCAACACACTCAACGGTTTCATACGCAACAACCGTGAGGAGCGCACCTCGGAAGAGACACGTGCCGCACAGCAACAGCAGCGCATTCAGACTCCTCAGCCCACTGTCAGCCAGACAACACCATTGCAGCAGGCGTCGAAGGTGGAGCGTATGCTTGTGGAAATGGTTATACGTCATGGCGACACTGTAATATATGATAATGTAGAGACAGAGGACGGTGGGGTGATGAGTCTTAATATAGCGCAGTATATTGACTATAATCTGAGTGTTGACGGACTGAAACTCGCCAATCCATTGTTTGCAAAGATACTTCAGGAGGCAGTGGCGCATAGCGAGGACGAGGGTTTCAATGCCGAACAGTTCTTCATCCATCATGAGGATATCGACGTGTCGCGCATTGCCACCGATCTTTGTGTTGACAAATATCGTATGCTCGACGAGCAGAAAAGTGCTGCCAATGCTGAGCCTAAGAACAAAGACGAATTGAAAGCAGAAGAGGAAAACCGAATCGAGAACCTTCGTCAGCAGACCGAACATCTGCTCAACGATTTCCGAATGGACTATCTTGAGCAGCATCTGCGACAGCTGCAAGCGCAGATATTACAGGCTGCTGGTGATAACGAACGCCTCATGCAGCTTATGGAAGAATATAAGACAGCCCACGAGTTGAGGTCGAAACTCGCCCGACTGTTGGGCAACAACATCATAGCGTAAACGCAATATACCGCAGGTCGGAGTAATCCTGCGGTAATAAATATAAATAATCAAAAACAACACACATTATGTATTACATCGAAAAGACTCTTGAAATTTCGGCGTGTCATCGCCTTAAGCTTTCATACGAGAGCAAGTGTCAGAACCTGCATGGTCACAATTGGATCATCACCGTTTATTGCAAGTCGCGCGAACTTAACAGCGACGGAATGGTGGTAGACTTTACCCACATAAAGCAACTTGTGCAAGAACGTCTTGACCATGCCAATCTCAACGAGGTATTGCCCTTCAATCCCACAGCCGAAAACATAGCGCGATGGGTGACCGAGCAGATACCGCAATGCTATCGTTGCATGGTGCAGGAGAGCGAGGGCAACAAAGCCATCTACGACGCTGAAGATTAAGAATTCTGATAACACGAATTATTCAACCATTTAATCATTGCATGCACACAGGCATGCTGTTACAGATGAAAAGAGTCAACGATATTTTTTATTCGCTGCAAGGCGAAGGGCGCAACACCGGACGTGCCGCCATATTCATTCGTTTTGCGGGATGCAACTTGAAGTGTCCGTTCTGCGACACCGACTTCTCGCAATATGAGGAGATGAGCGATGAGGATATTCTCAATAGGATAAAGTCTTATTCATCGCACTTCGTAGTTCTGACTGGCGGTGAGCCTTCGCTTCAGGTAGACCGACATCTGGTCAATCTTCTTCATAGCCACGGCTACGAACTGGCAATGGAGACCAATGGTACCCACCCGATAGTCGACGGCATCGACTGGATAACATGTTCGCCCAAAGGCAACACCGTCATCAAGCGATGCAACGAACTGAAGTGTATCTTTGAGGAAACCACTCAGGTGCCTGACGACCATGGCATCTGTGCTGAATACAAATACCTACAACCTTGCGACGTGCAGGATGCCGAGCGCAATGCACAAATAGTAAAGCGCTGTTTCGACTATATCCTGCAGCATCCCGAATGGCGAATGTCGCTGCAGACGCACAAACTCGTAGGGTTCAAGTAATATAGTTGAGAGTTGAAAGTGAGGAACCGAAGTATGATATACGTTCATTGGATATTCATAGTTCTGTACGTAGCGGTCATTGTCGGCATAATGCTGACAGTGCTGATGGACAACCGCCAGCCAGCCAAGACCATAGCTTGGGTCCTGGTGTTGCTGTTTGTGCCTGTTGTCGGCATTGTGCTGTACATCTTCTTCGGCCAAAATACACGCAAGATGAAACTTATATCAGGACGCTCGCTCGACCAGTTGTCAAAGCGTTCTATGCTCGAATTTGTAGAGCAGCGCAATCTGCGAATGCCCGAATACTTCTCCTCACTCGTCCGACTGTTTACCAATCAGAGCCTGGCATTGCCGTTCAAGGACAACGCTGTAGAGTTCTACACCGACGGTTATCAGTTCTTTCCTGCTCTATTGCAGGCCATAAAGGGCGCTACCAATCATATTCATCTCGACACATACATCATAGCCGACGACCCGTTGGGCCGTCTTGTCAGCGATGCTCTCATTGCCAAGACACGCGAAGGAGTTGAGGTGCGTCTTATTTACGACGATGTGGGCTGTTGGCGCGTACCCGAACGCTTTTTCGACCGTATGCGTCAGGCTGGTGTAAAGGTGCGCTCATTTATGCCAGTACGATTTCCTGCTTTTACCAGTAAAGTTAACTATCGCAATCACCGCAAAGTCTGTGTCATCGACGGAACGCAAGGATTTATTGGTGGCATGAATATAGCATTGCGTTATGTGAAGGGACTGCATGGCGGTAGTTTGCCTTGGCGCGACACCCATATGCGTCTGCGTGGCAGTGTAGTATATGCCTTACAGCGTGCATTCCTTGTCGACTGGTATTTCGTCGACCGCACTCTTATCAACGACCACCGCTACTATCCTCCTATGCCATGGCATATAGAGAATGACTCATTGGCACAGGTAGTTACCAGTAGTCCCATTGGACAATGGCCCGATATAATGCAGGGATATGTGCGCATATTGCTTGAAGCCAAGCGATATGTATATATGGAGACCCCGTATTTCCTTCCTACCGAACCCGTTCTGTTTGCTATGCGCACCGCAGCATTGGCAGGTGTCGACGTGCGTCTGATGATACCGCGCCGCAGCGATGCCTGGCTCATACAGCTGGCAAGCATGTCGTACGTCACCGAAACGTTGGAAGCAGGTGTTAAGGTGAGGCTGTACGAGAAGGGATTCAATCATAGCAAACTGCTTGTTGCCGACGACCGGATATCTACATGTGGTTCTACCAACATCGACTTCCGCAGTTTTGAAAACAACTTTGAGGCAAATGTCTTCTTCTACGACCGCCAGACGGCTCTACGCATCAAGGATATATATATGCGTGATGAGGCTTGCAGCATCAACTTCAGCGAAGCCAGTGAGTTACACCACCGTCCGTATATACATAGGTTCGTAGAATCGTTGCTTCGACTTTTGTCGCCATTGCTGTAACGTATACTATTTTCTTGTTATGTTTTAATAATTCGAAAAATAATACATATTTGTATTAGGCTGATTAAAAAAAAATATATACATTTGCACACGATTAACGACTAACTTACTATTACAATCATGGGTGGAACAAAATTCGCTATTTCAAAACGTTTATTTAGTAAAAGTAATATGAAGGATTTTATGTTCATTGTGTTCGGAATCCTTTTGTATGCTATCGGATATACAGCTTTTATTCTTCCAGAAAGAGTTGTGATGGGTGGTGTAGCAGGTTTGTCAGCCTTGATATACTATGCTACTAATATACCTGCTGGTATTTCAATCTTTGTGCTCAACATAACGTTGCTTGTCATAGCGTTCAGCGCTCTGACCAAACAGTTTGTGGTGCGTACAATAGTTGGCGTTCTTTTACTTTCGTTATTTATTGGTTCGTTACAGCCCTTGTTCCAGGCTTTCTCGATCATTACCGCAGGCGAAGATAAGTTTATGCACGTCTTGATAGGTGGTATGTTGAGTGGTGCCGGATTGGGTGTTGTATTCTCTCACAACGGTTCGACTGGTGGTACAGATATTCTGACAGTATTGCTCACTAAGCATTTTAATTTGAGCTTTGGTCGTGCTATGCAGTTCATCGATTGTACCATCATCGGTTCTTCATACTTGCTTTTCCACAGTATGGAGACAATCGTTTACGGTATTGTGTTCACTCTGGTTGCAAGTTATGTGTGCGACTTCGTTGTCAATGGCTCGCGTCAGACCGTTCAGTTCCTTATCATATCAAAGCACTACAAAGAGATAGCTGATACTATCAACCGTCGTGTGAATCGTGGCGTTACTGTTATTGAAGGTAAGGGATGGTATAGCAAGGAAAATGTGGAAATGCTTGTTGTGTTGTCGCGCAAGTATGAGTCGCAAGACATCTTTGCTGTGATAAAGCAGATTGATCCGCAGGCCGTTGTTTCGCAGACTTTCTGCCACGGTGTGTTTGGTGAAGGATTTGACAAGATAAAATAAAAGTAAAAAAGTAAAAGGGTAAAAAAGTAAAAAGCTTAGGCATACTTTTTTACTCTTTTATTTTTTTACTCTTTTATTTTTTTTACTCTTTTACTTTTAATATGAATCGCAGGATACTCAATATAGCTTTACCTTCAATAGTTTCCAATATTACAGTTCCACTGCTCGGACTCGTTGATATGGCGATATCCGGACATATGGGCGATGCTGTATATATAGGTGCAGTGGCAGTTGGCAGTATGATATTCAACGTTATCTACTGGCTGTTCGGCTTCTTGCGGATGGGCACGAGTGGCATGACATCGCAAGCGTTGGGTCGTCGCGATCTTGACGGAGTGGCAATGTTACTGACCCGCTCGATGGGAGTGGCATTGTTGATAGGCTTGACGATAGTGGTTTTTCAATATCCCATAGGACGTTTGGCGCTTATGCTTACGGGTGCAACAGCCGACATAAGCAGCGAGGCGTGGATATATTTCCGTATATGTGTATGGGGAGCACCGGCAATGTTGTGTCTGTATGGACTTACGGGTTGGTACATAGGCATGCAGAACACGCGTCTGCCTATGTTCATTTCGATATTGCAAAATGTTGTCAATATCGTTGCCAGTTTTACATTCGTGTATGTAATGGGCATGAAGGTTGAAGGAGTGGCATTGGGAACGCTTGTAGCTCAGTATGCCGGACTTTTCGTCTCGCTATCGTTGTGGACGTACACCTACGGCAGCCGGTTGTTTGGCAGAATATGTTGGCGAGATGTTTTCGAACGTAGCGAGTTGTCGCGTTTCTTCACTGTCAATCGTGACATATTCTTGCGTACACTCTTTATGGTAGCTGTCAATTTCTATTTCCTTTCGGCAGGAGCCTCGCAGGGAGCCGTGGTGTTGGCTATCAACACTCTGCTGATGCAGCTGTTCACGCTCTTCTCGTATGTGATGGATGGATTTGCCTATGCCGGCGAGGCATTGTGTGGCAGACTATACGGTGCCGGGAATAGTGAAGGATTTGCACGTATAGTGCGCCGTTTATTTATGTGGGGATTAGGATTATCTGTGGTTTACACACTTGTGTACGCCCTTGGCGGCAGACCGTTCCTCATGTTGCTCACCGACAATGCAAGTGTCATCGATGCGTCGGCATCGTATGTGCCGTGGGCAGTGTTCATTCCGCTGTGCGGTATGGCAGCCTTCATTTGGGACGGAGTGTTCATCGGCATCACCGCAACGCGCGGAATGCTCTTGTCATCGGCAATTGCGTCGGTGACATTCTTCGTTGTCTATCTGGTTTTGCGTCCGATGCTGCACAACCATGCGCTATGGATGGCCTTCCTTACGTATCTGGCTATGCGTGGAGTGGTGCAGACGGTTTTGTATAACAAGTGGAGTAGGGGTAAAGGTTATGCAAATAAAGAAAGATTTTAAGTTTCGCAAGCTAAAGTAGTTAAGAAGTTAAGGAGTTTTTCGCGAAGCTCAAGGAAACTTTCGCGCCATACGGTTGCTAAGGAGTTAAGCCATTAGTTTTTTTTGTTTGATATAGCATTATAAGCATTTGGCTTAACTTCTTAACTACTTTAACTACTGAATTCTCTGAACTTGCGAAAGTTCGGTAATGTACTTTTACTTTATAGCCCGCTCAAACTGACCGCTTGCAGCAAAACTCAGACCTTCGATTTTTACTGTGCCTTTGCGTGTGCAGTATTTGAAATTCACGTTTTTCTTTCCGCTGAACGACTTCCATATAAGAGTCATATTCACGGTCTTGCCATTAGTGTCAGGCAGTTGGTCGAGTCGGAACGCTACAATACCGTCGCCCCAATATCCGCCCTTCACGCCTTGAGCGTTGTGGCAGAAAGTGAGTTCGTAAGGTTCTGCAGGATTAGCAGCTACAAGGTTTACGATGTGTGGCGTATTGTTGGCTGCCCACTGTGTGCGGAAGTGTATTGTCAGATAGCCGTCTTCCGACACTGTCCATTCGCGCAGTATCTCAACCGGGTCTTGTCCTTTGCTTACCAGTTCGGTTCCAATTTCGCCACCATTTACCATAGGCTTAGTCAGTATGCTGTCCACCCAGTTGACATAAACGTTATAGCTGTGCTTGTTTTCAGGCTGTGTAAGCAGTCGGAAGTTGATGAATGCGCGTACCTCCTTATTACCGTATGGAGCCTGCTTGATGTTGGTAGCTGTTATCTTTGTGGAGTCGTCAAGCTGCATGAAGAATGAAGAACCGTCGGCAGTAGGCTTCAATGTCACAAGAGCATTGGGGCGGTTGAGTGGAAACACAGGAAACTCTTCATTGGCATTATCGCACGACAGCATTGTCATGCCCATTATGCTGATTGCCACAATGAGCAAGACTGCATGAGATGTCTTAAGGATGTTGTTGATATAGTAATTTATTCTTTTCATATAGATAATAGATTTCTTTCTTTTACAAAGATACAACAATAAATCAATGCAATGCAAGTTTTATTTGTCTTTTTTAGAAACATTATATTAGGGTAAAGTTGTTTTTCTGACGATTTTTCCCTATTTTTGTATTATAATGCGCGTGAGTACGCATTTTTGCCATCTGGCAACTACTAAACATTAACTCATCAAAAAGGAAAAATATGAAGAAGTCAATAGTCCTTTCGATACTTATGGTGTTGTTTATGCCGCTGGCTGCTGCTGCCGACACTTACACCTCGCTTTGGAAACAATACGATAATGCGACTCAGAAAGACCATCCGCAGACAGCTCTTAATGTGCTGTCGCAGATAGTTGGCAAGGCTACTCGCGAACGAGCGTACGGCCATTTGCTTAAGGCGCAGCTCGCTACAGCCCAGCAGCAATGCGCCATATCTGTCGACTCGTTGCAACCCGCAATCGACCGCTTGCGCCGTTATGAGCTGAATGCAGTGAAGAGTGGCGACAAAGTGCTGGCTGCCATATACCAGTCGGTGCTTGGAACCATTTATACCGACAACTGGATGGGCATTGACGAGACCAGAAAACTCGGCAAACAATACTTCAAGAAGTCGATGAGCAATCCCGAAGCCTTGGCTGAAGCTTATTCTACGGGATATGAACCGTTTGTGATTGACGGTACCGACTCGCGCTATTTCTATCATGACATGCTGCACGTATTGGGCATTCGTGCCAACGACTATCGCACCATGCACGACTATTACGCCTCGCACGGCAAGCGCGAGGGAGCCTGCCTCACAGCCATCGAACTCGTTAAGCGCGCCCGTCGTCAAAGCGATGTGGCCCATGTCAAGAAGTCGAAGTATATCATGTCGCTCGATTCGCTCGTGCGCGAATATTCCGACCTGATGCCGTGTGCCGAAGTTGCCATTGAACGCTACGCCTATATGGCTAACGCAGAGGACGTAACCGCCGAGGAGAAGATGAACTACATCAACTACGCCCTCATGAAGTGGGGAGCCTGGCCACGTATGAATATTCTGCGCAACGCCCAGCGCCGCCTTACCCTGCCATCGTTTCACGCAAGTATAGGTGGCGAACTGGCTCTGCCTGGAGTGCCTCGCAAGGTGAAGGTGATGGCGCTAAACAACATCGGCGAACTGCGTATCACCGTGTCGCGACTCGACATTGACGGCACCACAACGCTCGATCCTTCGAGCGACAAGGACTATGCACGCCTGCGCCGACACATTGTTCAGAACGAACAACCTATCACCGACGTGCGTCGATACGTAGGTCTGCCGGCATACAAGACCGTTAGCGACACGCTCGAAATAAAGGGACTGCGTACGGGAATGTATCTCGTAGAGATGTCGACCGATAACGTCAGCGTGCCCGTCGACCGCCAGTTGCTGCGCGTATGCGACATCTATCCCATCGTAGAGGCGCTGCCCGGCAACAAGTACCGTATGGCTGTGCTCAACGCCACAAGCGGCGTGGCAGTGCCGGGAGCCAAGATTGACGTCGTGACCGATGTTGACAAGCACGGCAAGGACATCATACGCACATACACCTGCGACAGCAACGGCGAGGCTTACATAACATACGCCAAGAGCGAACCGCGCTCTTACCGCATATACACCGACACCGAACGTGCTTTCCCCTTCACCCCTATGTCGGGACATTTCCATTATTACAGCAACAAGGCAGACGTAGTGCGCACGTCGTTGTTCACCGACCGCAGCATCTACCGACCCGGACAGACGCTGCATGTGGCTGCCATGGCATATACATATAATAATAAGGTGTATAAGGGTGAGCCCAAGGCAGGTCAGCCGATGACCATTACCCTGCGCGATGCCAACTACAAGGAGGTGGCTTCGCAGCAAGTTGAGACCGACGAATACGGTATGGCAAGCGCCGACTTCGTATTGCCTCAGGGTGGAATGACGGGCACTTACACCCTGCGTTCCGACTATGGCAACAACTCGTATACCTCGGTTAGGGTAGAGGAATACAAGCGTCCGACATTCAGCGTAGATATAGCAAAGTCTACCGACAAGTATGCCGCAGGCGACACCGTACGCCTTAAGGGCACAGCCTGCAGCTTTGCCGGAGTGCCAGTGCAGAACGCCCGTGTGGCATTGTGCGTAGTTCGCCGTCCGGCAATGTTCTGGCGAGGCATGGGAGGCGAAATGCGTCAGGAGACAGTATTGAACGATACCGTGCAGACCACGGCTGCAGGTGAATTCGAAGTGAAAGTGCCAATCGTCATCCCCGACACTTACGACGAGCATCCGCGCCGCTACTATATGTTTGACGTGGCTGCCGACGTCACCGATGTGGCAGGCGAGACACGCCATGCCGAGGCTTCGTTGCCATACAGCGATCATCCTACTATACTCACATGCGACGTTCCTGAGAAGTCGCAGCGCGACAGTCTGCGCACCGTTACCTTCGCCTATCGCAACAATGCAGGCGAACCTATCGACGGCAATGTGACCTATTATATCGACAACCATCGATATACTTGCAAGGCGAACACTCCAAGCAAGATAGACACCGAGGCTCTGACATCAGCCCGCCACAGCCTTATGGCGATATGCGGAACCGACACTCTGCGCACAGCATTCACCACATTCTCACTGCGCGACAGCAAGGCTCCCGTGGAGACACACGACTGGTTCTATCAGTCGGCTGAACGCTTCAAGGACAATATGACACCCGTGTTCATACAGGTGGGTTCGAGCGACTCCATACAGCACGTTGTATATACGCTCATTTCGGGCGACAAGGTGATAGAAGACGGACGTGCCGACCTGAAGAACGAACTTCGCACACGTGCATTGATGTACAAAGAGGAGTGGGGCGACGGCATAACGCTGTCGGTAGCGTGGGTAAAGAACGGTCAGGCTTATAAGCATACGGCACGAATAGAGCGTCCGTTGCCCGACACCCGACTCAATCTTAAATGGACAACCTTCCGCGATAGACTCACACTTGGACAGCGCGAGACGTGGACTCTCAACATAACTCACCCCGACGGAACGCCAGCCAAGGCGCAGCTCATGGCTACTATGTACGACAAATCGCTTGATGAGATACGCCGTCACAACGTGCGTTTCTCGCTGCCGGCATTCGTCAGTGTGCCTTGGTTGACATGGAATGGCGTGAACAATCGCGGACTCTTTGCCTACAGCGAGATGCCTATGCGCATCCTTAATGAGCGAAGTCTCAACCTGAGCCGCCTCACCGACTTCAGCATTTTTTGTTATGGTGAGGTGCTTAAGGCAAATGTTCAGAGTAAACAATTCAACAGTCGCAAGATGATGGCATACGACAAGTTGGAAAGCCGTGCTCTTGTAGGAAGCGTAGAGAGCGCTAAGGCTGCCGAGACAGTTGACTCTGAAGCCATGAATGAGGAGACTGAGGACACCGGTTCGGCTGCTACCGAGCAGATACGCGAGAATCTCAATGAGACAGCCTTCTTCTATCCGGCACTCATGAGCGATGCTAAGGGCAATGTGTCAATCAATTTCACGCTGCCCGAGAGTGTCACTACATGGCAGTTCTATGGCTTGGCTCACGACTTGAACATGAACAACGGTGTCATTTCGGCTACTTCGGTGGCAAAGAAGACCATAATGGTTCAGCCAAATGTTCCGCGCTTTGTGCGCTCTACTGATAGCGGAATGCTCTCGGCACGTGTGTCGAACACTTCCGACAAGCAGGTGGCTGGCACCGCACGACTCGTATTGCTCAATCCCGAAACGGGCAAGGAGGTGTATCGCAAGGAGCGTAAATACACAGTAATGGCAGGCGAGACAACGGCAGTTGACTTCGATTTCGACATGTCGAAGATTCAGAACGACGGACTGCTTGTATGCCGCATCACCGCACATGGCCACGGCTACAGCGACGGTGAGCAGCATTATCTGCCCGTTTTGCCTGATAAGGAACTCGTCACCAATACATACGCATTCACACAGAATGCCCCGGGCACTATCGATATAGACGTGGCAAAGATGTTTGCAGTAAGCGACAAGACTTCACGACTAACCGTTGAGTACACCAATTCGCCCGCTTGGCTCATGGTTCAGGCTCTGCCTACAATGTCGAATGCCGACGGCGACAACGCCATGTCGCTTGCCACGGCTTATTATGCCAATGCGTTGGGCCGCCATATCATGCTCTCCAATCCGGCTATTAAGCAGAACGTAGCACTCTGGCAGAAGGAAATGGGTGACGCAAAGGACGGTGCTTCGCTGCAGAGCGCATTGCAGAAGAACAGCGAACTGAAGCAGATTGTACTCGACGAAACGCCTTGGCTTGGTGAAGCCAACCGTGAATCGGAGCAGAAGCGTATGCTTGCCGCATTCTTCGATGAGTCGCAGATTGACTATCGTCTTGCCAATAATCTCTCGCAACTGTCTCGTCTTCAGCTGCCCAACGGTTCGTTTGCATGGTGGAAGGGAATGGAGGGTTCGCCCTATATGACTATGGCTGTGGTGCAGACGCTTGTTCGTCTCAACGCAATGATTGGTCAGCAGAACACCACAACCAGTATGATTGCCGCCGCTTTCAGCTATATGGACAAGCAGATGGCAAGTGAGGTGAAGGAGATGAAGAAGCTTGAGAGCGAGGGCAAGCAGAAGAATCTGCGCCCGAGTGAGTTGGCTGTGCAGTATCTGTACGCCTCTACGCTCGCCAAGCGACAGATGAATGCTTCGGCAAAGCAGAACTTCGACTGGCTCATCAGTCGTCTGGCACGTCAGAATACGGAGTTCTCGATATACGGAAAAGCCGTTTCTGCCGTTATACTCGCTAAGAACAATCATCGCAAGGAGGCTGCCAGTCTGCTTGAAAGCATACGCCAGTACACTGTATATACCGACGAAATGGGTCGCTACTTCGACTCGCCTAAGGCTCTGTATTCATGGTTCGACTATCGCATTCCGTCGCAGGTGGCTGCCATTGAGGCTCTGAAGGCTCTGCAGCCCGACGATGTCAAGACCATTGGCGAGATGCAACGCTGGCTGCTTCAGGCTAAGCGTACGCAGGTATGGGACACTCCGCTCAATTCCGTTAATGCTGTATATGCCTTCCTTAACGGCAACGGCACTGCGCTTGTTGACGGCAATGCGCAGTCTGCAACGATAAAGATTGACGGACAGAAGCTGCAGATGCCTAAGGCAACGGCAGGTCTCGGCTATGTCAAGGCGTCAAAGACGGGCGACCGCTTCAAGCACATGACTGTAGAGAAAACAGCTGAAGGAACTTCATGGGGCGCTGTATATGCTCAGTTCATGCAGCAGTCGGACGAGGTTGCTGATGCCGCTATGGGTATGACAGTGGTTCGCGAAGTGCTGAAGGACGGCAATCGACTCAGTGGTGACAATGTTCAGCTGAATGTAGGCGACCGCATTACGGTGCGCCTTACAGTTACAGCAGCGCGCGACTACGACTTCGTTCAGCTCAGCGACCGTCGTGCTGCGTGTCTTGAACCGGCTCAGCAGTTGTCGGGTTACGGTTTCGGCTATTACTGTCAGCCTAAAGACAACGTCACGAACTTCTTCTTCGACCGCATGTCGAAGGGCAAGCACGTCATTGAGACAACCTATTATGTAGACCGTAAGGGCGAATACCGTACGGGTACATGTGCCGTTCAGTGTGCCTATGCACCCGAGTTTATGGCGCGAACCAAGGCTATCAAGATAGCCGTGAAATAAAGGAAAATAGAATAATAAAGATATATGAAAAAGTTTTTTATATGCGCTTCTCTCTTCGCACTTGTGTCGTTGGGAGCGAGTGCGCAGAAGATAGAGGCGATAAACAAGATTGTTGACTGTGGTCAGACTACATATCAGTCGCCGGCAACTGCTGAGTTTGAAGTGAAAAACAAGTCAAGCCATGCTGTGCGCATTGTCGACGTGCGCACCAGTTGCGGATGCACCGACGTGGATTATCCCAAGGGCGATATTGCGCCTGATGCCAAGTTCATAGTGCGTGTCACGTACGATGCACAGACAATGGGCCGTTACGACAAGTTTGTCGACGTGTATGTATCCGACCAGCAGCGTCCCGTCATGCTGCGTATGCGTGGCAATGTGGTTAGGGAGATTGTGGACTTTGCAGGCAAGTACGACTACGACTTTGCCGGAATACGCACCGATTGCGACAACATTGAGTTTGATGATGTCAATCGTGGTGAGCGTCCGCAGAAGAAGATACACATTCTCAACACCACAAGTTCGGCTGTTGAACCAGTTGTTATGCACATGCCCGACTATCTCACAGCCGAGGTTTCGCCTTCGAAGATTCTGCCTGGACATAGCGGCGTGATTACCGTTTCGCTAAATTCGAAGCGCTTGAAGGATATGGGACTTACTCAGACGAGCGTTTATCTGGGTTCTTTCCCGGGCGATCGTGTAAGTCGTGAGAAGGAGTTGGGTGTTTCTGCTGTTCTTCTGCCTAAGTTCGACAACCTCACAGCGTCGCAACTCGCCAATGCTCCTAGATTGTATCTGTCTACATCTGAGCTTAATCTTGGTGCTTTCAACGGAAAGAAGAAGCTGAAGGGCGAAATTATCATACGCAACGATGGCAAGACTGTACTCAACATCAAGAACCTTCAGATGTTCACTGTGGGCTTGCAGGTTTCGCTGAACAAGCAGAAATTGCAGCCGGGTGAGTCGGCAAAGATGAAGATTACTGCCGAACAAAGATTGATTAAGTCGGTACGTTCGCAGCCACGTGTGCTCATGATTACTAACGACCCAGGTCGTCCGAAGGTAACTATTAAGGTTATTGCTAAGTAATAAGAAAAGCAAAGCCAAAGGCCCACAAAGCCCATCACATCCCCCACAAAGCCCCACCCCCAGCCCCTCCCCCGTAGGGAGGGGAGTAATATGCTTTGTAGCTTGTAGATAAAACACAAAGCCCCACCCCCAGCCCCTCCCCCGCAGGGAGGGGAGTAATATGCTTTGTAAACTCATAGTACTGCATAATGTTTTTTTACAGCTCTCAAGCAACAAGTCATACCATTCCCCTCCCTACGGGGGAGGGGCCAGGGGTGGGGCTTTGTGGGGCAGTGAGGGGCTTTTGTGGGGCTTTTTATAAAATTTATATGAAAATAGAAATAGACGAGGGTAGTGGTTTCTGCTTTGGCGTTACCACTGCCATAAAGAAGGCAGAGGAGGAACTCGCTGGGGGCAATACGCTGTATTGTCTTGGCGATATTGTACATAATGGTATGGAGGTGGAGCGCCTGCATGCCAATGGATTGATAACTATCAATCATGAGGAGATGCGTCGACTGCACGATGTCAAGGTGCTGTTGCGTGCTCATGGCGAACCGCCTGAGACCTATGAGTTGGCAAAACAGAACAACATAGAGATAATAGACGCTACATGTCCGGTGGTGCTTGCACTGCAACGCCGCATCAAACGCCAGTATGACACCAATCCCGAGGCGCAGATAGTTATCTTCGGCAAGCGTGGACATGCAGAGGTGTTGGGACTAGTGGGACAGACTTCGAGCCATGCCATTGTAGTAGAGAAGGTGGATGACGTTAAGAGTCTTGACTTCTCGCGCGATATCTATCTGTATTCGCAGACCACTAAGTCGCTCGATGGTTTTCATCGTGTTATAGAGTATATACAGGAGCACATGAGTGAAGAAGCTAAGTTCCAGAGCTTTGACACCATCTGCCGACAGGTTGCCAACCGTATGCCCAATATCGCTACGTTCGCCTCACGTCACGACCTTGTACTGTTTGTGTCGGGACGAAAGAGTAGCAATGGTAAGGTATTGTTCAAGGAGTGTCACAGCGTCAATCCTAACAGCTATCAGATAGAAAGTGCTGATGAGATAGACATGGCGTGGTTTACCGACAATGTGCATACCGTGGGCATCTGTGGAGCCACAAGTACTCCCAAATGGCTTATGGAGCAGTGTAAAGAGCGTATCGAGCAAGGCTGATACCAAAGACATAATATAGCTGTAGTGGCAGCCTAAACATACATAAACGGAAAAAGCTCAATATCCAAAACATTATGGATATTGAGCTTTTTAAGTATTCTATAGTTAGATAAAATCTTAGAACTTTGCCATCTTAATGGCGTCGATTGCGCATTCGTCGCCCTTGTTGCCATATTTGCCACCGCAACGGTCGAGAGCCTGCTGCTTGTCGTTAGTGGTAAGCAGACCATATATAATAGGTATCTCGCTTGTGGTGTTGAGTCGTGCAATACCTGCTGTAACGCCCTGGCAGATATAGTCGAAGTGAGGTGTCTCGCCACGAATCACGCTGCCAAGAATAATCACTGCGTCATATCCGCCGTGCAATACCATCTGGTGAGCACCGTAGATAAGCTCGAAGCTACCCGGAACGGTCTTCACATGGATGTTTTCAGGCAGTGCGCCGTGCTTCTCAAGAGTCTTAACGGCTCCGTCGAGCAGTGCACCAGTGATGTCCTCGTTCCATTCGGCTACAACGATACCGAAGCACATGTTGCTGGCGTCGGGAATAGCATTGAAGTCGTAGTCGGAAAGGTTGTGAAGTGCTGTTGCCATGATTTATTATTTCTCAGTGATGCGTTCGATGTACTTGTCAATTTCAGCAGACTGAACAATCTGTGAGTTTACGTACTTCTTCTTGATGTCCTGATAGATCTTGAGTGCCTCGTCGTTCTTGTTCTGGCTCTCAAGCAGCTGTGCAGCCTGGATGAGGAATGTAGGTGAGAGGCTGTTGTTTGCGTCGTCGGCAGCCTTGCTGTCAGCCATGTCGGCAGCCTTCTTCAGTGCTGAGATAGCCTTGTCTACATTGCCGGTGTTGGCATAAGCGTTGCCGAGAGCAGCCATAGCAGCAGGGCTGATCATAGCGTCGCTCTGAGTAGAGAACTTCTCGAGTGATGCAACAGCCTCGTTCCACTTGCCAAGGTTGGCGTAGCAGAGACCTGCATAGAGGTTAGCGAGGTTGGCAGCGTCAGTGCCGCTGTAGTCGCTTGCTATCTTGACGAATCCAGCATAGCTTGCACCGTCACCGTTGAGAGCTTTGTCAAACTGCTCCTGATTGAAGTACTGCTGACCCTTTGCCAATGCTGTGCTTGCCTTGTCCTCACGCGGACCAGCAACATAAGCGTTGTACATAATTACACCAGCTATGATAACGATGATAGCTGCTACTGCGATGAGAATCTGCTTCTTGAACTTTACGAAAATTGCTTCAGATTTACTGGGGGTCTCTACGTGTGAGTTAGCCCCAAAGTCGATTTTGTTTGCCATTTATTGTTTTTTTTTAGATTTCTGTATTAATGCATAGCTGTGCAACGATGTCCAAACATGCTTATTTATTAGTATTTTTTTATGTTGGATAGTAGGCACAAATGCGTCGCAAAATTACTCAATTTATCCCGAATATTGAAATTTATTGTCCCTTTTTTTCTTTTTTCAATAATAAATGGGGTAACTTTGCACAGTAATAGTATAAGTGCATGATATTAAATAAAATTTCCATACTCAATTTCAAGAACATTCGTGAGGCGACACTCGATTTGTCGCCTAAGATGAACTGCTTTCTCGGACACAACGGCGAGGGTAAGACCAACTTTCTCGATGCCGTTTATTATCTGTCGTTCTGTCGCAGTTCGTCCAATCCTGTCGATTCGCAGATTATCACGCATGGCGAGGATTTCTTTGTTCTTGACGGACGGTATGAGAATGAGTCGGGCGACCCTGTTGATATCTATTGCGGCATGAAGCGTGGCACCAAGAAGCACTTCAAGCGCGACAAGAAAGAGTATAAGCGTCTGTCGATGCACTTGGGACTTATACCATTGATTTTTGTTTCGCCCGATGACACCACGCTTATTTCGGGCGGAAGTGAGGAGCGTCGCCGACTGATGGACGTTGTTATATCGCAGTATGACAATACCTATATCGAAGCCTTGAACAGTTATAATAAGGCTCTGCAGCAGCGCAACGCCTTGCTCAAGATGGATGATGAGCCTGACGCTTCGTTGCTTGATATCTGGGAGATGGAGATGGCGCGCCATGGCGAGGCTATATTCCATGCACGTGAGAATTTCGTAGAGCGTATGATTCCTGTGTTTCAGGAGATATACAGTCACATTTCGGACGGACGCGAGCAGGTGTCGTTGCGATATGTGTCGCATGCGCAGCGTGGTCCGTTGCTCGATGTCATTCAGCGCGACCGCTTCAAGGATCGTGCCGTTGGCTATTCGCTGCATGGTGTTCATCGCGACGACCTTGAGATGTTGCTCGGCGACTACCAGATGCGACGTGAAGGTTCGCAGGGTCAGAACAAGACTTACGTCATTGCGTTGAAGCTCGCACAGTTCGACTTTCTGCGTCGCACGTCTTCGCTTACCACGCCACTGTTGCTTCTCGACGATATTTTCGACAAACTTGATGCCCATAGGGTAGAGCAGATTGTCAAGCTCGTATCGGGCGACGGCTTCGGCCAGATATTCATAACTGATACTAATCGTGACCATCTCGACCGCATTCTGCAGAGTGTAGGCTACGACTACAAATTGTTTGATGTAGAGGGTGGAGAGATCAAACCACACACGCTATAAGATAAAGACAATGTTCAGACGTGATGTTCAATCTATCAGCGACTTGCTGAATATGTATTTGCGCCGCGAGGGACTCGAAACTCCCTTGCTGCAGAAGCGTGCTGTGGATGCTTGGGACACGCTTATGGGACCTTCTATTGCCCGCTATACGGGCGAGAAGTTCATCAAGAATCAGACTCTTTTTGTCAAGATTCTCAATCCTGCGCTTCGTCAGGACCTCACCATGATGCGATCACGTATTGTGAAGCGTATTAATGAGACAGTGGGGAGTCAGGTGATTGTTGATGTCAGAATATATTGATTAGCCGTTATATAATAATAGGAGGCTATGGCATTCCCGCCATAGCCTCCTATTATTATATAACACCATTAATCATTTTCTTTCCTTTCTTCACGACAACGCCTTTATAGTTTTTGCCTACAGGCATACCGTTCAAGTCGTATGTCTTGTTGTCGGTGTTGTCGGTGTTCTCAAATGTTTTAACCGACTCGATACCAGTTGTTATATTCTTGGCATCGATAAGCCATTGCGGTGTACTTCCAAGTCGACGTGTAAGCTGTGCTTCATAAAGCGAACCCGGCAATACTTCCTTACCCTGATTCTCATTAAGCTTCATTTCATCTTCCTTGAAAGAAACGTTCTTGCCGTGGAATCCTACGAGTGTTGGAGGAAGAGTCTTATACCAACCATTCCATGTGTTTTTAACCCACCAGTTGAAAGGAACAGGGTCGTTAGGATTAATGGCGAGGCAGTTGAAGTTCCACATTGTCAAGTCGTCAAGGTGATTGGGCAGCTGGTTAATGTCACCACCCATACGGAACTGCATAAATCCACCGCAACACTGGTCGAAGAGTGAAGCACGAGGCTGAGTAGCGTGGCTTTCAAAGCATGAGTCGTCGCCCCAATGACACTGCCATATCACGTTGCCTATGCTCTGCTTTGAGATGCCGCAAGCATGATACTGTCCGAGATTCTCCTTGTACTCGGTAAAATTCTTGTCGTCATTCAGATAGCCGTTGCTATGATCCCAAACCTTGCCAATAAATCCGCGGGCAGAATATTGCATGCGTACTGAAGAGTGTCCACGGTTGCCGCTTATTTCAGAATCGAGCAAGAAGCAGTTGGCACATTCTGAGAACGTCATACATTCGCTGATGCTGACGAAGTCTACACGGCGAACCCATGAGTTTACTTGTCGCATAAAGTCGAGTGGTTTGTATGCTCCATCGTCTTCCCAACCTGCGTGGTGATGGAAATTGTCCTTGGCTTTACCTTTGAATGTGAGGTCTTCAACGCCTACTTCTTCATAGTGAGCGTAGGTGCGGATATCCCAACCGTATGCCGGATTGACAGCATGCATTATAGGCTCTTCAAAGATGACGCGGTTTCCTTCAATAGCCTTTATCTGATGGCGGTCTACTACGTTAACACCTTCTTTTTCTCCACTTCCATTAATGTTAGACATTGATGCTTGTACGTCATACGGATAAAGCTCCTCCTTTATGGCATTCTTGTCTTTGCTAAGTAAGAAGAGTTTCACCCAATCGCCAACCTTTATTTTCGAAGCATCATCTACTTCAATCGACATATCACCCTTCTTAGCTGAGCCTGTCACTGTGGCGAGTATGGCATTGTCGCCACCACCATTGTGTCGGATTGAAATCATCTTGGGCGAGCTATACAATGTAGCGGGATTAGTTGGTTGCATTGGGTCTTCCATTTTTATGAAAGTTTTGTCGCGTCCGGCACCCTTGATTATAACGTATCCCATTACGAGGTTTAAGGTGTTTGATGTCACCTTACCTGTTCCTGCGTCCGTTGTATCATCGTCTTTAGAGTGCAGAATATACTCACCCTCGGGGAAATAGATGATGGCTTTGGCTTTGGGTTTTGCATTGAGCTTGCCAGTCGTTTTATTTCTACCGCAAATCTTTTCGATAATATCCTCAAATGCTTTACGGTCAGACTTTCCGTCGTCAGGCACAGCACCATAGTCGCATACGTTATATACTTTATAGCCAAGTTTCTGTGCAAGTACATTCACGTCTTTTTCGTCAACAGGCAGTTCGGTGCCGTGGTGATAGCCGGCATAAGAGAAGTCAAGCAGAACATTGTCGTCTGCATTGTTCACAAACTTCTGCCATGCCGGTGTGGTCTGGGCATGAAGCGAAGTTGTGGCGGACAAAGCCGCAAATAGAATGGTAAATAGTTTTTTCATAAGTAAAAAAGAAGCCCCACCCCCTGACCCCTCCCCCGCAGGGAGGGGAGTGAAATGTTTTGCCACTTGTGACAACAATTTATCATTTACAATCATATCTTAATAAATTCAAGTCACAAAAACAACTGTGAGCAAACGACACACATCACTCCCCTCCCTGCGGGGGAGGGGTCAGGGGGTGGGGCTTCGTGTTTTATTATTATCTTCTGTTCAATGCCTCCAAGAAGTAGTAGTCGGCATAGTTCAGTGGAACGTCGATTTCGGCACCGTGAGGAATACTACCTACAGAGTGCATCAGCAACCAGCATCCGTTCTTGCCAAGCTCAGCGAGGTAAGCCGGTGAAGAGAGCGAAGTCATTATGCGGTCGGCGAGGCTGTGGTAGCCGTTCTCGGGCAGATACTTGTCCATCTCGTACAGAGCTGAAGCGATGCAGGCAGCTGTAGAAACGTCGCGCGGCTCGTTGGGGATGTTAGGAGCATTGAGATCCCAGTAAGGAACGAGGTCGTTCGGCATGTTCGGGTGGCGCAACATCATGTTGAGTGTGCGTACAGCCTGGTCGAGATACTTCTGGTTCTTGGTGTAGCGGTAGCAAACAGTGAAGCCGTAGATAGCCCAAGCCTGGCCACGTGCCCATACACTCTCGTGAGCGTAGCCCTGAGCTGTGTGCTTGTGCAGCACCTCACCAGTGTTGGGGTTGTAGTCGATAACGTGATAGCAGCTGCCGTCCTCACGGAAGTGGTTCTTCATTGTGGCGTCAGCATGGCTTGTTGCCACCTTCCAGTATGTAGAGTCGCCGCTAAGCTTTGTAGCCTCAAACAGAAGTTCAAGGTTCATCATGTTGTCGATGATAACCGGACAAGTCCATCCGCGCTTCGACTGCCATCCGCGGTCAACGTTCCATGACTGGATAACGCCTGCTCCCTTGCGGAAACGTGTGCTGAGCGACTTGGCTGTCTGAACGATTACCTTCTTGTAAGCCTTTGAAGGATTGATGCGGTAGCCGTTGAGGTAGCTGCTGCCAATCATGAAGCCAACGTCGTGGTGCCATGTGAGGTACTGTATAGAGTCGAGGTTCTCGGTGAATCGCTTAGCCTGGTCTGCCCACTGCTTGTCGCCTGTGAGCTTGTACATTTCCCAGAGGTCGCCAGCGAAGAAGCCTGAGCACCAGTCGTCGATAGGAACACAAACCAGACGGCCCAACTTGTCGATAGTACGTGGGTTGTTCACCTTGCCCTTGCGACCTACCTGGTCGAGCATGAGAGTGTACTGACGAGTAGCGAAGTTAACGTCGTCGCTTGCTATCTTGTCCATGCGCTGCTTCATTTTCTCGCAGCCAGTCTTGCAGCACAATGTCTTGCCACACTCTGTCTTCTCCTTGCAGCATTCTTTCTTAGCTGTTGTCTGTGCAGACATCGGAAGGAAAGTAGCTGCCATGAATAAGGCAGCAATTGTCTTGTTAATGTTATTCATTTGTTTTGTTATTAGTTTTTTATTTCTTTATTACTATTTATTTCTCCAGCTCTACATTGAAGCTCAATCCGTCGGTGCATACAAACTCGATAGTTGTCGACTTCTTGGTCTGTTCTACGAGTTTGATGGCTTCGTTGCCAGTGAAGTTCCACTTACCGCGCAGTGTCACGCGAACGGGAATCTCCTGGCTTGCGTTGCTGCGCCATTTGCGGCTGTATACGCTACGCTCCACACGTTTGCCGTCCTTGTATATGTCGTCGTTTGGTCCGCGATAGAGCGCCAGGTCGGGCTGTGTCACGGTGAGCAGCATCTTCTTGGAGTTTATCATGCGTACCATTGCCAGACATGTGGTGTCTGCCTTGAGTAGCGGACCGCCAGGCAGTACGTCCTTCGGAGTCTCGAACAGTACATACGATACGGTGTGGGTAGCGTCAGAGCTTACGATGTGAGCCTCGTTGTCGGCGCGCAGTACCTTGTAGGTAGGAGCGGCAGCGAAGGCGTCAATCTTCTCGCGTGTGGTCTGTGGAATTACAGCATACTCGTACGAAGCGTTCTTCGGAGCCTTACCGTGGTCGAAGTAGAGCGATGCCCACTGTCCCTCGGTCTGCTTGTCGGTGTTCTGCATGCGCGACTCCTGCTTTACAAGTCCGGTGAACTTCACAGGCTGCGGAGTGTAGTATCCCGTTCCGGCGTGGTCGAGCCACGACTTGCCGTTGCCTGCTGTGTAGTTCTTCCAGTAGTTTTGGGCCTTGGCGTCGGTAGCAGCCATCTGGAATACCGTTGTCTCAGTGTTGTGCTTAGAGTCGGTATTCTCAATGCCAGTGCCGAGACAAACAATCACGTTGTCGAAGAAGTGGAACGACTTGCGTGCTCTGTGCGAGCCGTCGTACTTGTCATGCTCGTGCAGCTTCATTCCAAAGTTGCCGTTTACGCCACGCTGTGAGAGTCCGCCAGCGAAGGCTTCGTCCGACATCAGCATCTCTTCTACACCTGAGAATGTGTCCACGTTGCGCACCTGAGCCTTCAGGTCAGCCCAAGGCAGATGGATTGATGTAGTACCCGGTATGCGGTTCCAGTCAAATCCCAGCTGCTGCCATCCGCTTGTCTTCGGTGTGACGTCGGTTCCTGCGGGTGCAGTCAGTATCTGCAAGCTTCCGAAACCGAGGTAGCGACCGTAGAGGTTCTCGCCGATGTAGTGCTCGGCATCCCACAGATAGCGGCTGTGTCCGCGTACCACTGCCGACCAGTTGTTGCGTCTCTGTACCGATACACAAGCATAGCCCAGTGCCATATTGCCTTGCGGATCGTCCTCAGGAGTGCTACCCATTGTAACAATCTTCTGCTTGATTTTCTTGTCAAGTACAGTCTTTACGTTGGTTGCGAGTCGTAGATAGGCGTTACCCATTTCGCGGTCGAACTGCTGCTTGCCGTCGGGTGTGCCTGAGAGCGCCATGTAGCCATAGTGTATCGGCATGAGCTTGCCCTTGCCGTCGGGATGTCTGCCCGACATTGAGAGCGGGAACTCCAGCTTGTTGCAGTAGAAACGCATAGCCAGAAGCGAGTTCTTTACAGTCTGATGAGCCAGTTCGCCTACAGCAAAATCGGTTCCGCTGAACAGGTATATCATCTGTGTAGCTCCGCTCAGTCCTCCGATAGCATATGCAGGATAGTTATTGCAGTGATGATAAGCCGAACCGTCAATCTTGAACGAGTCGTTCAATCCTTGTGCCGGACGGCAACCCCAGTCGAGCCAACGGCTGCAAGAGCGCAGATAGCGCAGCTTTTCGGGCGAATCGTCCATGAGCAATATGCTTGCCATGCAACCCTGTGCGGCGGTGTTGAATGTGTCCATGTCCATACCGTTTTCTACTGGTTTGGTGTACAGCTCGTTGGTCTGCGAGTACCATATCATGGTGTTCACAGCCTCTTCAAGCTTACCTTCCTCGCGCAGCACCTCCTTCATAAGGAAGTAGGCTGAATACATGTTGCGCAGCGAGTAGCCGTAGTGGTGAACATTGCCCCAGCAGCTGCCCCAGCAAACACCCTGGTCGGTGATGTTGTCGTACATGAGTAGGAACATCTTCTTCAGTTCTGCCTTGTCGGCAGCTTCGGTAGCGTTGTTCCAGGCGAAGGCAATCTTCTGCATGAGGTTGAAATACTCAAGCATTTCAAATCCGGTGCGGGTCAATATGTTCTTGTCCCACGGCTTGATGATGCGCTCGTAAGCCTCGGCGTGGCGTACATACCATATAGGTGTACCGGTGATGTTGCCGTTCTTGCGGTTGATGTTGTACTTGGCAAACTTCGAGCGAATCTCGTCCATATGCTTCGGATAGAGCTTGGCAGGAGTATAAATCAGTTCGCGGAAGCGCTGCTCGATAACCTTTATCTGTTCGCGGTTCTGCTGAGTGAGTTCGGTCAGAGGAATGTCGGGCTGTGTGTTGTAGTTCTTCAGTACTACCAGCCAGTGGGTTTTGGTCTTCTTGTTGACAAACGGAATCTGCATATCGGCAGTCTGCTGACGTGGGTCTACCTTGATGGCAGTGATGAGATGGTCGAAGTAGAGCTTGCCCTTAACATCGGGAGCATCGATACGTATCTCGTTCATGCCCACTTCGGGAGTACCCTCCATGTCGCGCTCGTAGCAAACCCATATACCGCGCCAACCACGGAAGTTGATGTTGACAGGGAAAGAGGTGCACTGCTTGCCGTTCTTCAGGAAGTTGAAACGGATTTGTTTGTCCTTTTGAGGTTGTTCGTTGTACACCCACACGATGAAAGCCGACAGATATTTGTCGACACCGCTCTTGTCGAGCGGCTCAAACTGCAAGTCCTTCTTTATCGACAGTGAGGCACCCGGCTGGAATGTCCACTGCAATGAAGTCTTGCCGTTTCTCCAATGCGCGTCACTCAGTTCAACGGCCGACTTGCTGGTCTTGATATACGAGAGTTCCTGCTTGTTCTCAAACGAGAACATACGAGGGTCGTCGTACATCTGGGCTTGTGCTGTTGCACAAACGCCGCTTAAGCCGATGACGGTGGCGAGTATGTTGTTTTTTAGGTTCATTTTGATATCGGATTTCGTTTCTTTTATGAGCTTAAGGAGTTAAAAGGAGGGTGTGATTGACACACCCTCTCTTTATATTACTCAACAACCTTGATGGTCAACTCCTTCATCATTCTTGAATCATGCTTGTAGTTGACTCTTGTTGCGATGAATGTAGCCTTGTATTCGCCCACCTTATTATATGTATGGGTATATGACTCAACATTCTGTGTTATGTTCTTGATGACTGTGCCCTGATCGGGATCGCAGTAGGTAGTGATCAGACCGTCAGATACGAGCCAACCGTTCTTGTTGCCTGTCTTACCGCCACCACCAGCGATGTAGAAGCCACCGTTCTGTGCATTTACCAAGTTCCAGATGCCGGCTGTGTTGTTGGTCATTGTGCCGTACTCGCGGTTGGTCTTCATGCCAGCCTGGCTCTTGAGGTGATGATTGCACATCATATTGACAGCAGTAAATCCGTACTGGCTCGGCATAAACTTCGACACGATACCGTCCTTGCGTACGTTCTCGATGTACATCTCCGAGAAGTTGTAGCGCGGCATTGAGTTCTTGGTGTCGTCAATAGCCTGGTAGTGTATAGCCAGTGTCATAGGCTTGCCAAGATACTTTGTTACGTCGACAGTGTATTCCTTCTGAATGCTTGGCTTGTCAGGAAGTTCGCTCTTTGCAACGAGCTCGTTCCATGCAAACTGCTCAACGAGTACAGAGTCCTTCTTGAAGTCGTTCTTTGCGAGACCTTCGAACTGGTCGCTTACGAACATCTCAAGAGTGTTTTCGTATACCTTGCCGTACTGTGTGCCAATCTTGAAGTGCAGAGTTGCTGACTCGATATCCTCAGGAGCTACTTCAGTGCGCTGACGATGTGCGTATACTGCACCTGGCTCGCCGCTGTAGAACATAATGTTGTCGGGGTCGCCTGAGAAGTTGAACACTACTGGTGTGCCAGCCTTTACCGTTACGACGTCGCCCTGCATTGACACGCCGTCCTGTTCAACGCGGATGCCCATCTTGACGTCTTCTGTCAACTCGTTGTCGCAACTTGTTATCATTGCGGCACCGAGCAGGAAGAATATATAATATTTAATTTTCTTCATTTTTCTGTTTTTTTACTGGTTTCTAATTTCAAGTAACTGATACTTTACCATCCTGGATTGTTCTCCTTGATGAGCTTGTTTACAGACAGCTCCAGGGCAGGGATTGGGAAGTAGTTGTATGCTTCAGATATGTTGAAGTATGTGTGTACGTTGTTAGGACCGAGGTTCCAGTTCTCGCCCGACTGTGCACGCTGTACAAGAGCGTTCATGTTCTGTACATACTCACCCCAGCGAATCAGGTCGAAGCGGCGTGTCATCTCGAAGCAAAGCTCCATAGCGCGCTCGTCCTTGACAGCCTGACGGAATTCTTCAGTGTCCTTGTCCTTCTTGATAAGAGCGATGCCAGCACGTCTGCGTACGTCGTTGATGCACTTGTAAGCCTCGTCTGTAGGCTGGTCGTGTGTCTCGTTCTCACACTCGGCAATCATAAGCAGAACGTCAGAGTAGCGAAGAATCGGGAAGTTGATAGCTGTGAGGTTCTTGTTCTTCTTGTCGGCCTCATACTCGCGGCGCCACTTGCCACAGTTGCGGTCGTAGAACTTAGAAGCTGTCTTCTTCTCACGGTCGCCGATAGTAGCACCCGGCTCTGTCTCGCCATACTGGTATGACTGGTTCCAGTACTGCTTCTTAACCTCTTCCAACTTGCCAACCTCAAACTCACGGCCGTCTACAGCACCACCCTTTTCCGATTGTGTGTACTTGAACGGAGCGATTGACCAGTTCATACGGTTGATGTCGTTGTTCTCAGTATAGAGTTCATAGAGTTTCGGTGTGCTCCAGAAGAAAGCGTAGCCGAAGCCCGGGTCTTTCTTGCCTACAAGTGCAGTATTGCTTGAGAGGTCTGGACCCTGAATACCGATGATGTTACCGATACGGCCCTCAGTTACCATTGTACCCTTGCCGTCGCCTGCGAACTCAGCCTCCCAGATGCTCTCGTTGGCTGTAGAGTTGTAGCGGTCGGCACACTGGTCGATGAAGTAGTCCCAGTATTTAGGAGCAAGCTTGTGGCCGCCCAGTTCCTTCACCATCTTGGCAAACTTGCCAGCCTGAGTGAAGTACTCCTTTGTCTCAGCCTTGTTCTCAGCCACCTTCATGCGGTGCCACTCACCGGCGCGGAACATATATACACGTGCCAGGATGCCCCATGCTGCCGACTTTGAAACGCGTCCCGGCTCATAGCCCAGTGACGATGCGTCAGGAAGGTCGGTAGCGCTCTCTTCCATTTCCTTGCAGATGAAGTCGTAGATAGTGGCTCTCGGTGTCACTGCACGCTGCAGGTTCTTCACGTCAAGCACAGGCTCTGTGTAGAAAGGAACGTCGCCCCAGCACTCTACGAGGTTGAAGTAGTAGAAGGCGCGGAGGAAGCGTGCCTCGGCTGTATAGCGCTTGAGGTTGGCTGCGTTCATGCCCTGGATATCGTTAATCTGGTCAAGCAGGATGTTGGCGCGGTTTACACCAGCATAGAGTGTATACCAGAACGAAGCTACGTATGAGTCGCTCGATGTAGCGTTGTTGCAAATCAAGCCACCGTTCATCGGAGCACGGTTAGCACCACCGTAGTGTTCCAGGTCGTCACCGCCTACGAGGTAGTAGTAGTTGCCACCGTAGTACGACTGCTGTGTGAGGATGGCGTAGATGCCGGTCAGAAACGAAGCAGCCTCGGTTTCTGTCTTGAGATAGGTGTCCGACGTAGCGCTTGTCGGTTCCTTGTCAAGGAAGTCGCAGCTGCCCAGTGAGAGCAGCGCTGCGAGCAATATGATTGTTGTTTTAATTGATTTCATATATATAATATGTGTTTAATAGTAATGCATTTTAACTTCTTAGAAACCGAGGCTTACACCGAAGCTGAACTGACGGGCGCGTGGATAAGCCGAGAAGTCGAGTCCCGGAGTAAGGGCGCTGTTGCGGATAGATACTTCAGGATCGTAGCCGCTGTAGTTGCTGATAGTCCAGAGGTTCTGAGCTGCGAAGTATACGCGCAGGTTGTCGATGCGGAAGCGTGTGAGCAACTTCTTCGGTACTGTATAGCCCAATGTGAGGGTCTTCAGACGAAGGAATGAGCCATCCTCGATAACGCGGCTTGAGAACACGCGGTTTGAGCTTGATGTTGTGGCACGAGGAATGTCGCTATACGGGTTGTCCTCTGTCCAACGGTCGGCGTACGATGCAAACTGGTTGAGCTCGCGGGCCTTGTTCCAGCTTGACTCGAAGAAGAGACGGTTGGCGTTGAGCACGTCGTTGCCGTACGACCACTGGAAGAAGATGCTGAGGTCGAAGTCACCGTATGTGAAGTTGTTGGTGAAACCGCCTGTGTGTACTGGCAGACCATTACCGATGATGGTGCGGTCGTTGTCGTCGATGATACCGTCGTCGTTGAGGTCGCGGTATTTAGGCATACCCGGCTGGGTGTTGTTCTCGCTTGTGTAGTGAGCTACTGTAGGCTTCAATGTGTATGTGTCGCCCGACTTGTCGAAGTCCTCATACTTGTATGTGCCCTCGTAGATGAATCCGTACATAGAGCCCATTGACTGGCCCACCTTAGCGATGTAGCTCTGCTGGGTGTTGAAGTTCTGGTCGAACGATGCTGCTGTAGTCAGAGTGGTCTGACCCTCGGTCAGTGCCAACACCTTATTCTTGTTGAATGCGATGTTGAAGTTGGTCTCCCAAGTGAACTTCTTGTTCTTGATGTTAACGGTATTGAGAGTGAACTCGATACCCTCGTTGCGTACCTTACCGATGTTCTTCATAGCGCTTACGTAGCCAGAAGAAAGCGGCATGTTGGCGTTGAGCAGAAGGTCGCGTGTGGTCTTGCTATAGAGGTCGAGTGTTACGCCGATGCGGTCGTTGAGGAATCCGAGGTCGAAACCGAGGTTCCACTGTTCGGTTGTCTCCCACTTGAGGTCGTGGTTGCGCAGAGTAGAAGGTACTGTACCTACGTTGTTCACGTTGCTGCCCTCAGGGAATACACCGCTCGGAGTAGCGCCGAGGTAAACCTGACCGTTCCACTGCTTAACTACCTTGTAGAGTCCGTATGAGTCGTACTCGCCTACACGGTTGTTACCGGTGAGACCCCACGACAGACGAATCTTGGCATTGTTCACATATTTATTATATGGCTTCATGAAGCCTTCCTCAGCCACGTTCCATGCCAATGAGCCTGAAGGGAAGTAGCCGAAGCGATTGCCCTTGCTGAACTTTGACGAACCGTCGGCACGCATTGTGAATGTAGCGTAGTAGCACGACTTGTAGTTGTAGTTGAAGCGTCCGAAGTAAGACATCATCGACCATGAACTCTTCAGTGAAGAGGCACCAGTAGGAGTACCCTGATCCATACCCGACATGCCGAGGCTTTCGTTCGGGATGTTGATGGTCTTGTATGAATAGTAGTCGTAGTCAGAGTTCTGCAATGAGAAACCGAGCAATGTGTTGAAGAAGTGCTTCTTCTTGATGTTGGTCTGATAGGTCAGGGTGTTCTCATTAAGCCATGTAGAGCGCGAAGAGCGTGTGACGCGAGCGTTCACCTTATCATTCGAAAGCGGTCCACCGTAGCGGCTCTTCGAGTTGTTGAAGTTGTCGTTGTTGTAGCCAGTATCGGTATAACCGCCCGAAACCTTCAGCTTCATACCCTTCATAATCTCATACTCCAAGAAACCGTTGAACTGTACGTATGTGTTCAGAGTATGGTTATAAGCGTTGTTGAGGTCCATGTATGGGTTGAAACGGTAGTCGGTAGATGTGCTTACCGATTCGTCGACACCATTGTTAAGAAGGTATGACAACGGAGTGCTGGGCTGTGTTACCGGACGGTAGCCCCAAACGCTATAGAACAAGTTGTTCATACCCGAGCTGGCGTTCTGCGAAGGCGAAGCACCCTCCTGGTTTGTACGAGAGTAGTTGACGTTGAGGTTGATGCGCAGCTTGTTCTTCTTGATGTTGGTGCCCATACGACCCTGAACGCGGTTGTAGTTTGAGTTGATTACAACACCATCCTGGTCGAAGTACGACAGCGATGCGTTGTAGCGGATGTCCTGGCTACCACCAGTGAGGCTCACGTTGTGGCTCTGGATAGGAGCCGAGTGGAAAATCATGTCCTGCCAGTTGTACTGGGCGATGTTGCGGTAGTCGTCGAGTGTCCACTGCTTGCCCTCATATTCCATAAGATATGTGTTGGCAACAGCGTCGGGATACATTTCGTTCTGGAGCTTAACGAATTCGTAAGCGTCCATCATTTCCATCTTCTTTGATACAGTCTGCCAGCCGTAGCTGCCGTCGTATGTGACCTTAGCCTTACCGGTCTGTCCGCTCTTTGTAGTGATGATGACAACACCGTTGGCACCACGTGCACCATAGATAGCCGATGCCGAAGCATCCTTAAGGATGTTGAGCGACTTGATGTCGTTAGGGTTGATGCTGGCTGCTACCGAAGCATTCTCAACTGGGAAGCCGTCGATAACATAGAGAGGGGTGTTGGCCTGTGTCAGTGAGTTGTTACCACGGATGGTGATGTTCATCTGTCCACCCGGCATACCCTCGCCAGAAGATACGTTAACACCGGCAATGCGTCCACCAAGAGTCTGGTCGATTGATGACACCGGAGTGTTGGTGAGCTGGCTTACGTCAGCCTTGGCAACAGAACCTGTGAGGTCGCGCTGGCGAACCGGCTGATAGCCCACAACTACGATTTCACCAAGAGTCTTCTTGTCTTCTTCCAGTACGATCTGCATTATCTTACCTGGTGTAGCCTTCTCTTCTTTGGTGTTATATCCGAGGAAAGAGAACTGCAGCACAGTGCCGCGCTTCACGTTGATGGTGAATGCACCGTCGATGTCGGTAACGGCTCCAACATTGTTGTTGCCCTTCACCTTGATGCTAACTCCCGGCATTGTTTCGCCGGTATCGTCCTTGACAATTCCCGACACCTTTTCCTGCGCCATTGCAGTGAGCGATGTAGCGAAAATCATCATAAGCAAGAATACCAGAGTCTTGATTGTTTGGATTTTTACTCTAATTTTCATTTCTTGAAGGTTTAAAGATTATATTAATTGTTGTTTGTTTCGGGTTTTCGTTTGCAAATTTATTATAATAATGTCGCGTGTGGGTTTAGTATAATACATATAAGTTCTTTTTGGGTACAACAAATTGTTTTGCTTTGTTTTTAGTATTATTTTGTATGCTCATTGTACAAAATTGAACTCTGTGTTCCGTTGCTTTTTCTGTTTTTTTTACTTTTAGGTTTTAGGTAAGTTAGCGTTGGATATGTATGTGCTCACGTTGCAGCATTTGGATATTGCTTTTCTTGGCTTTATCGTAATGCAAATATACAAAATGTTATAGAAGAAGCAAAAAATCTGGGCATATATTTTTAATCAATCTTCATTTTAAGAACTGCCTATTGTGTAGCCATGTGTATGAATCTGTAGGTAGATATATTGCGAATGGTGGTGCGAAAGCAGTGTGACACCACTCTTCTTATATATCATAATTAAGTGTGTTCGTTCCTTACAATACAATATTTGTATTTTTTATCGCTCAATACTATGAGTTGAACGCACGAGAAATTTCTTAGTGCGAAATTCTTGAGTTTTGAGCGTTTTTGCTTATTTGTTTGATATACAGTGGCTTATGTGGGTTGTGAACCAATTTATGTAGTGATAGTGTGCCTGCGATGTCTCTATTTTGTTGTAAATGTAGTCCTTTTACACTCCAACGGGAGTCCTTTTGCATAGCAAATGTAGTCCATTTGCAATGCAACGGGACTACATTTGCTATGCAAAAGGGCTACATTTGACGTATGAGCCTGTTGAATGAGCATAAAAAAAGCAGTAAAACAGTGTCGCAAATCTCTATAATGAGATTTTGATTTGTAACACTTTTTTACTGCTTGTCTTATATTTGCGTCGGAATTTCAAGTTTCAGTCCGACGCACGTTTTTATTCCGGTTTTTCCGGTTGTTGGCTGTCGGCATTGCGATAGGCCGACGGCTGAATCTTATATGTGTCCTTGAAGCACTTGCAGAAGTAGCGTGGCGACGAGAATCCGTTGGCGTAGCTTACTTCGGCAATGCTCAGGTCGTGACGTTCGCGCAGCATATCGGCAGCCTTGCGCAGTCGCAGATTGAGTATAAAACTCTTTGGTGTCTCGCCCGTAAGGTTCTTCCACTTATTGAAGAAGGCGGTGCGTGACATGCCTATTTCCCTTGCGAATGTATCTACGCTAAACTCCGAGTCGGAGTAGTAGCGGTCGATGATGGCCATGGCACGGTCGAGCAGGTCCTTATCCATCGGATTGGTGGCAAGCATGTCAGCCTCGTGGTGCGGATGCTGGCTGAACTTGCGTTGCAGCAGACGGCGCATGTTGATAAGGTTGTTGCATCGCGACACGAGTACGTCGTTGTTGAACGGTTTGGTGACGTAGTCGTCTGCACCTGTCTTCAAGCCCTCCAGCTTCTTCTCTACAGCCGTGCGCGCTGTCAGCAGCACCACTGGTATATGACAAGTGGTGAAGTCGTGCTTTATAGTCTTGCACAGTTCCAGTCCGTCGATGTTAGGCATCATCACGTCGGTGAGTATGATGTCTGGCATTTCGTCGCCAATCATCTCCAGTGCTTCGGCACCGTCTACAGCCGTACGTGTACGGTATAGTGGGGCAAAGAGTGTTGAGAGCAGCTGTCGGATGTCGTCATTGTCCTCAACGATGAGTATTATAGGACGCTCGTCGTGGCCCTCAGGGGCGTTGTTTGTATTGTCTCCGGCTGTGTCATGGCCCGTTGCAGCGTGGTCGGTGGCAGGTGTCAGTTGCTTGATGCTGTCGGTGCGCATCGGTTCGTCGGTAGTCTCTTCGGGTGCGAAGGCATCGCGCTGGGTTGGCAGTGTTATGGTGAACTTGGTGCCCTTGCCCTGCTCCGATGTCACCTCGATAGTGCCATGGTGCATGTCGACAATGCCCTTTGTGAGGTTGAGTCCGATGCCCGTGCCAATGTCGGCTACAGTTTCTATGTTGCGGGCCTGATAGAATCGGCTGAACAGATGCGGCAGATCCTCCTTGGCAATGCCCGTGCCCGTGTCGCTCACTGTTATAATGGCATGAGTGTCGTCGGCATGGGCAGCAATGGTCACCATTCCGCCCTGCGGTGTGTGCTTGATGGCGTTCGACACGAGATTGCTCACCACCTTCTGCATCTGTTTCGGGTCGAACCACATAAGCATCTGGTCGGGCACATCGATTTGCAGTGTGATGTCCTTGCCCAATGTATACTCGGTGTAGAGTGTCGCGGTGTTGCGCAGCAGAGCCGACATGTCGGCGTGGCGTGCGTGGATGTGGGTGTGACCCTGCTCCTGCTTACGGAAGTCGAGCAATTCGGAGATGAGGCTGCGCAGCTGGTTGCAGTTGCGGTATATGCCCGTCAGCTTGTTACGTGTGTCGCCCGTGCACTTCATTTCCTTTATCAGCGAGTCAGCCAAGCTGATTATCACCGTGAGCGGAGTGCGTATCTCGTGCGACACGTTAAAGAAGAAGCGCAGTTTCGACTGGTTCTGCTCCTCAATGTCGCGTACACGCTGTTTCTCAAACTTGAGCGATTCGGCGAGGCGTATGCGGTCGCGGTATTCGAGCGTGAGCCACCAAACGGCAGCACCGATACACATTATATATATAATATACGCCCACCATGACAGGTACCAAGGTGGCAGAATGCGTATCTTGAGGCTTGCTGTGGCTATGTCGCTGTCAGGACATCTCAGTTCGAGGGTGTATGTTCCTGATGGCAGACCGCTGAACGACAGTATCTTTTGGCGTGCTGGAATCCACTGGTTTGACAGTCCTTTGAGTCGGAACTCTACCGGACGGTCGTTAGCCTTGACGAAGTTGGTGGTGAAATATTCCACGCTGAACACCGTCTGGTCGTGACTCAGGGTCAGTTCCTTGGTGTATCGCAGGTCGTAGTCGAGGATGCCAGTTCCGTCGTCGGGCTCAATCTCCTTGCCGTTGACATACAGCTGGCTGAAGCCTAAGCGGTATGGAGCCGTTGTCTTGTATAGGTCGCGCTCGTCGAATATCACCATGCCGTCGATACCGCCTATGAGCACTTTGCCGTCGTGTGTCACGTACAGACCCTTCTCGTTGATTGATTCGAGTGGAATGCCTACGGCACAGTCGTAGTTGCGTATTTCGCGGTTGCGAGTGTTGAGCACAGCAAAGCCGTGGTTGGTGATGAGCAGCATGCTGTATTTGTCGAGCGATGATGGTGTGGCGGCATACACGCCGTCGCCCTTGAGTCCGTCGGCAGCACCGTAGGTGGTAAACTTGGCTTTAGCCTCGTCGTACATATTGATGTTGCCACTTGCTGTCGACAGCCATACACGTCCCAGGCGGTCGTTGGTGATGTGGCAAACGTAGTTGTTGCTGATTGTGGTGGTGTCGCCAGTCTTATGTACGAAGTGGGTGTGTCGGCCTGTGCGCAGGTCGTAGCGGTATACGCCGTTGCCGTCGGTGGCTATCCACAACTGGTTGTGGCGGTCGATGCACAGACTTGGAACTGCCAGCAGTCGCTCTTTGGGCAGAATGCGTGCGAATCGTGGTTTGCCGCCCTCGTCGGGATTGATTGAAGCCACGCCGTTCTGTGTGGCTACAATTATGCGTCCGTTGTATTCTATTATGTCGCGCACAATGTCATCTGGCAGCGACGTACGGTCGTTTCGTATGTTGCGATAGTTGCTTACGCGTCCCGAAGCCAGGTCTACACGGTAGAGTCCGTCGAGGTGCGAGCCTACCCACATCGTGTTGCGTCGGCGGTCAAAGTGCAGTGCCTTGATGTTGGCTGTAGGAATACCGCCGAATCGTCTGAACTCTTGGGTCTTGCGGTCGTATATGTTCAGTCCGCCGCCCTCAGTGCTAATCCACAGGCGTCCGCTTGCGTCCTCGGTCATACATCCCACTACGGGGAAGCTGAGTGCGCCCTTCTGCCGGGTCGATGCACGATAGCGTGTGAATATTTCGTATTCGGGGTTGACATAGTTGACGCCGCCGAAGTAGGTGCCTATCCACAGAGTGCCCTGCTTGTCGCGTATGATGCTCCATATACTTGAGTTGGTGAGGCTGCCCACCTGGCCGTCGGCAGTGAACAAACGGTGCTGTCCGTTGGTGGGGTTGTATCGTATCAGTCCGTGGTAGGTGCCTATCCACATGTTGCCCTGCAGGTCTTCGCAGAATGTACGTACAAAGTTGCTTATAAGCCACGAGCCTGCCTTGACGTTTGTCGTCTTGCCGTTGGGTGCAATAGTCCACAATCCGTTGTTCCAGCTGCCCACCCATATATTGTGGCGTGAGTCCTCGTATATGGTCGTTATGTGTGCATCGTTGATGACATGTTTCTGTTTGCCGCCTTGCAGGAGGTACAATCCGCCGCTCACGGTGCCTATCCACAGTCGTTTGCGGCTGTCCATAGTCATCGTAGCTACTGTTTCGCAAGCCGGCAGGCGTGCGTACAGCTTCTTTGTCTTGCCTTTGTCGGTGGTGCGGTATACTATGTTCTTGTCCGACATGTACAGAGCGTCGCTGTAGCATATCGACATGTTGCCGCTGCGGTGTAGAGTGGTGAAGCGCTGGGTGTGCACGTCAAGGCTTGCCACGCCTTCCGAGCACGACAGATAAATGGTATGATTGCCGTCGCCAACTACCTGGCGCACGTTGTTGCAGAATAAAGAGTGTGGGTTGTTGGCATCGTAGCTATATACATGTATGGAGTTGCCGTCGTAGCAGTCGAGTCCCATACGTGTTGCCATCCATATCGTACCTCCCTTGTCGGCAAACACGCTGTTTACCGATATTTGCGACAGTCCGTTGGCTGGTGTCAGGTGGTTGAAGTATATGTTTTGTGCGTGTGCCGTCAGACTGCACACTATACAAATAAGGAAGGTTAATATATGTCTCATAGTCAAAAGTCCCGTTGTAAAGGTTATTTTATGTAAAAGTCAGAAGTCAACTGTTGATACCATTCCGATCGGCTGCCGTCAGCTTCTTGCAGGCAATGTTCTTCGGCGCAGAACTCGTGCTGGCACGAGGCGTGGCGGAAAGCCACAAGGCAGCGTTTGGGCTGTTTGCGTTGTGTGGTGCGTATGTCGCATCGTCTCGACATTGTCAGGTTGGCCATATATGCTTCTGCGCTGAAGGCGCTGAGGCAGTCGCTTGGTATGACAGCGCTGAATTCGCCGTCGGCGCTAAGCAGCCGTGCCACTGTCTGAAACAGTTGGCGGTAGGGTAGGGTGTCGGCATGTCGTGCCACTGCTCGCTGCTGGTTGGGGTTCTTTAGCGAGTCGGTGAAGAATGGAGGATTGCACACGATGGCATCGAATTGTCCGTGAGTTTCGGCGGTGAGATTTTGCACGGGTGATTCTATAATGCCTATTCGGTCGGCAAAAGGCGTGTGGTTCACGTTGTCGCGTGCCTGCTGCACAGCGCCGTGGTCGATGTCTACGCCCGTGATGGCAGCATCAGCACATCGCTGTGCCATCATCAATGCTATCAGAGCAGTGCCGGTGCCTATGTCGAGTATACGCTGTCCGCCATTAGCCCATGCACCGAGTAGCACACCGTCGGTGCCAACCTTCATGGCACACCTGTCGTGCTGTATGTCAAATTGCTTGAATGTGAATCCTTTGCTGCTCATTGTTGGGTCAGAATATACACGTATTTCAGATGTTCAGCCTTTTTTGTATTGCCTTGCTCCATTGCTGAAACTTGCGTCGGCTTTGGGCTATGCCGTCACGTATTTCGTTTATTTCGTTAAACAGTTCGGCGGCAGCGTTTTGCAGAGCATTGGGCTGTCGTTCGCTGCGGTCGGCCATTGTGTTCACGATAATGTTTATTCCCTTCGGCTTCAGTTCGATGTCTATGTCGGCACCAGTCATTACTGGGTCGCCGTCGTAGTGTATCACGCCAGGCTTGTCGCGGTGAATGTGCAGGTGTCGTGTGCGGAACGTCTTTATCTTCGAGTTCTTGTCGAGTGTCTTGCTGAACATCTCGATGCTTATCTGCGGAGCTTCGAACACGTCAAACGGTTCCATTATGATAACGTCCATCAGTCCGTCGCTCATCGATGCTTGTGGTGCTATGTATGCATTGTTGCCATACTGCGACGCATTGGCGCACGAGATAAGGAACGCCTTGTACTGAAGCGTACTGTTCTCGTCCTCGATGGTGTATGTCTCGGGCTTGTATTTCAGTCCCTCGCGCAGCACATTCTCTACATAAGTGATAGGTCCGCGCTTGCCCGCCTCGGCAAACTTCATGCTCACGAAGGCGTCAAATCCCATGCCACATGTGCAGAAGAAGTGATAGCCGTTGATGATACCGTAGTCGAGCTGGCGCACTTCGCTTCTGTTTATTACGTCGATGGCCTTGCGTACATTGAGCGGCAAGAGCAGATGGCGTGCCAGTCCGTTGCCCGAACCGCATGGTATTATGCCCAAGGCGGTGTTGGAGTGTACAATAGCGCGTGCCACCTCATTGACTGTTCCGTCGCCTCCTACGGCTACAACAACGTCAACGCCGTCGTCCTTTGCCTTGCTGGCAATCTCTGAGGCGTGTCCTGCATATTGGGTTATGGCAATCTCGTATTCGAACTTTGTTTTGTCGAGATATTGGTCAATAAGCCCTGGTATGGCAGCCTTGTCTGATGTGCCGGATATAAGGTTTATTACGAAAACGGCTTTTTTCTTCATACGTGTTGTTGAGATTAATTATTGTTACAAAATTAATAATTTTTGGTTTCTTGCACGGATTTCGACAATTAAAAATCTAAAAATAGCACATTTCTTGAGAAAAGCACCCTTTTTTAGGTTCTTTTTTGTAACTTTGCAGCCTGAATCAAACAATTGAAGGTATAATTACTACCTTTTTAAAAATTAAGATGGGACAATTACAGGAAAAGTACAAGAGCTATCGTCTTCCGCAGAAGTATATGGCAGAAGGCGTGTATCCTTATTTCCGTGAGATAACGAGCAAGCAGGGTACAGAAGTAGAGATGGGTGGACATAAGGTGCTTATGTTCGGCTCAAATGCATATACCGGACTCACCGGCGACCAGCGCATCATCGATGCTGCCAAGGCCGCTCTCGACAAATATGGTTCGGGATGTGCCGGCAGTCGCTTCCTTAACGGTACACTCGACTTGCACGTACAGCTTGAGAAGGAACTCGCCGAATATGTTGGCAAGGACGAGACATTGTGTTTCTCGACAGGTTTCTTTGTTAACTCTGGCGTATTGGCGGTTGTAGTGGGTCGTGGCGACTATATCATCTGCGACGACCGCGACCATGCGAGCATCGTCGACGGACGCCGTCTGTCATTCGCTACACAGTTGCACTACAAGCACAACGATATGGAAGACCTTGAGCGTGTGCTCAAGAACCTTCCGCAGGAAGCTATCAAACTGATTGTTGTCGACGGTGTGTTCTCTATGGAGGGCGACCTCGCCAATCTGCCTAAGATTGTAGAACTGAAGCATAAGTACAACTGCTCGATTATGGTAGACGAGGCTCATGGTCTCGGCGTATTCGGCAAGGAGGGACGCGGCGTTTGCGACCACTTCGGTCTGACCGACGAGATAGACCTCATCATGGGTACCTTCTCTAAGTCAATGGCAAGTATCGGTGGATTTATCGCTGGCGACAAGGACACTATCAACTATCTGCGTCACACATGCCGCACATATATCTTCAGTGCATCAAACACTCCGGCTGCTACAGCCGCTGCTCTTGAGGCTTTGCACATCATCCAGAAGGAGCCTGAGCGTATTGAGAAGCTGTGGAACGTAACACGTTACGCTCTGCGTCGCTTCAAGGAGGAGGGATTTGAAATCGGCGAGACCGAGAGTCCTATTATCCCGCTTTACGTACACGACGTAGACAAGACATTCCTTGCTACAGCCAAGGCTTTCGAGTATGGTGTGTTCATCAACCCGGTTATTCCGCCGGCATGCGCTCCGCAGGACACTCTCGTGCGTTTTGCCCTTATGGCCACTCACACCGAAGAGCAGGTTGAGCGTGGTGTACAGATTCTCAAGCGCGTATTCACCGAGCTGGGTATCATAAAGTAAAAATCATTTTACATACGCTATACAATGGGCTGCACGCCTTCATCACTTTGCCGTCGAGTGCGGTGAGTATGAGGACGTGCAGCCCGTTTTGTTGTTTTTTGCAGGTGTAGGCTCCTATATATCAATAAAAATGCCTAATTTTGCATTTAGAAAAAATAGAAAAGAAACATATATGTCAAGAAAAAAGAAACCGTTGCCGATACTCGAGAATGTAACCATCGAGGCTGTGGCAGCCGAGGGCAAGTCGTTGGCACACGTCAACGACATGGTGGTGTTCGTACCGTTTGCCGTTCCGGGCGATGTTGTCGACCTGCAAGTGCGCAAGAAGAAGCATAGCTACTGCGAGGCAGAAGTGATTCGCTTCATCAAGAAGAGCGACGTGCGCGAAGAGCCGATGTGCGAGCATTTCGGCATCTGTGGTGGCTGCAAGTGGCAGAACCTTCCCTATGCCGAGCAGCTCAAGGCAAAGCAGCAGCAGGTGCACGACCAGCTCCGTCGCATCGGCAAGATTCCATTGCCCGAGTTCCGCCCCATCATGGGTTCGGTACACATCAAGGAATACCGCAACAAGCTTGAGTTCGGATGCTGCAACAAGCGCTGGCTCACACGCGAGCAGATAGCCGAGGGCACACAGTTTGACAACATGAACGGCATCGGATTCCACATCACTGGCGCATTCGACAAGATTCTGCCTATCGAGAAGTGCTGGCTCATGGACGACTTGCACAACCGCATACGCAATGCCATACGCGACTATGCTTTCGAGACGGGCATGACATTCTTCGACCTGCGTCAGCAGCACGGTCTGTTGCGCGACATCATGATACGCAATTCCAACACAGGCGAGTGGATGGTGCTCATCCAGTTCCACTACGACGAGGAGGGCGACGAGCAGCGTGCCAAGGGATTGCTTCAGCACATTGCCGACAAGTTCCCCGAGATTACCTCGCTCATGTATGTTGACAACCAGAAGTGTAACGACACATTCGGCGACCTCGACCTCACGGTGTTCAAGGGCAACGACCATATTTACGAGACTATGGAGAACCTGCGCTTCAAGGTGGGCCCGAAGAGCTTCTATCAGACCAATACCGAGCAGGCTTATCATCTCTATTCGGTAGCACGCGAGTTTGCACAGCTCACTGGCGACGAACTCGTTTACGACCTCTACACCGGTACGGGTACTATTGCCAACTTCGTGGCTCGTCAGGCTCGTGAGGTTATCGGCATCGAGTATGTGCCTGAGGCTATCGAAGACGCTAAGGTCAACTCTAATGTCAACAACATCGCCAACACCAAGTTCTATGCTGGCGACATGAAGGATATTCTCAACGACGAGTTCATTGCCAAGCACGGACGTCCTGATGTAATCATCACCGACCCACCACGTGCAGGTATGCACCCCGACGTTATCGAGACCATCTTGCGTGCCCATCCTAAGCGCATCGTATACGTAAGCTGCAACCCTGCTACACAGGCTCGCGACTTGCAGGCTCTCGACGTGGCATATAGCGTGAAGGAAGTGCAGCCGGTGGATATGTTCCCGCATACTCCGCACGTAGAGAACGTCGTTCTTCTTGAGGTTAAAAACTAATAATTATCAAAATACAGCAATGAAAAAACTATTATCCCTCGCTCTTGCTACGCTTGCCACAACGGGTGCGTTGGCTCAGCAGGACAAGCCGAAGATATCGGTAGTCAGCGACATCAAGTTCAGCGGCTATGTAATGTCGCAGTATCAGTACAGCGACAAGGAAGCCAATGACGGCACCAAAGATGTCAACACCTTCAACATCCGCATGGTGCGTATGGCTCTTGAGGGCCGACTGATGCAGGATTTCTACTGGAAAGTGCAGCTTCAGGCCAATGGCAACACAAGCGACCTCGGATCGTCGCCACGTATGGTAGACGCTTTTGCCGAGTGGCAGAAATTTGATGCGTTCAAGGTGAAGGCAGGACAGTTCAAGCGTCCGTTCACATTCGAGAACCCTATGCACCCTATCACTCAGGGATTCATGGGCTACTCGCAGAACGTGACCAAGTTGTCGGGATTCAGCGACCGTGTGGGCGAGCATGCCAGCAACGGACGTGACATAGGTGTACAGATTCAGGGCGATATCATCAAGAATCAGGCTGGTCGCAACCTCGTACATTATCAGATTGGCGTGTTCAACGGCCAGGGTACCGGTCAGAAGGATGTCGACCAGCGCAAGGACGTCATCGGCGGCTTGTGGGTAATGCCCGTTAAGGGATTGCGTTTAGGCGCTTTCGGATGGACAGGTTCGTATGCCCGCAAGGGAACTTGGAATGTTACCGATGCCAATCATAAGCCTGTGCTCGACGAACAGGGCAATAACGTTGTTGAGAGTGGCGTGCGCTCGCTTAAGAAGAACCGCTATGCCTTCAGCGCCGAGTATGCTGCCAACGACTGGACATTCCGTTCGGAGTACATACACAGTCAGGGCTACGGATTCAAGACTACATACAAGACTGGCAAGGAGACCGACTGCAACATCAACTATGCTGCCGGCGACAAGGCCGACGGTTTCTATGCGCTCATGATTGCTCCGGTAATCAGCAAGAAGCTTTATGCCAAGGCACGCTACGACATGTATCGTCCTAAAGCCGAGTGGAACACTTCGAAGACCAACTACGAGATTGGTGCCAACTACTGGATAGGCAAATCCATCATGATTGCCGCTGAGTATGTTCGCGTCAACGACCGCAGTCTCAACAAGCCGAACTACAACATGTTTGACCTTGAGTTTGACGTGAAGTTCTAACACTACTTAAATACACATTTACCACTATGAACAGAAAACAAATCAGAAAATCATTGGCCATGTTGGCGTGTGCTGCCATGCTCAGTGTGAATGCGTCGGCACAGAAAGACGTGAAAGCACCAGAGCCAATACTGCCGCTGCCCGAACAGAAGCAGATAGACTGGCAGAAGATGGAGACTTACGCCTTCATCCACTTCGGACTGAACACATTCAACGACCGTGAGTGGGGATATGGTGACTCCGACCCGAAGACATTCAACCCTACACACCTCGACTGCGGGCAGTGGGTAAAGACACTCATCGCTGCCGGTATGAAGGGCGTGATATTCACAGCCAAGCATCACGACGGCTTCTGTCTATGGCCTTTTGAGGGCAACGACTACAACGTGAGCAAGTCGCCTTGGCGCAACGGCAAAGGCAATGTGGTGCGCGAACTGGCTGACGCCTGCAAGAAGTACGGATTGAAATTCGCTGTATATCTCTCGCCGTGGGACCGTTCGCGTGCCGAGTATGCTACGCCCGACTATCTGCCTTACTTCTATGCACAGCTGCGCGACCTCCTAACCAACTACGGTGAGGTGTTTGAGGTATGGTTTGACGGTGCCAACGGTGGCGACGGCTACTATGGCGGAGCCAAAGACCAGCGCACCATCGACCGCAAGAACTACTACAACTATCCGCGCATATTCGAAATTCTCGACGAGATACAGCCTAATGCAGTGGTATTCGGCGACGGCGGTCCCGGATGCCGCTGGGTAGGCAACGAGAAGGGATTTGCCGGCGAGACCAACTGGTCGTTCCTGCGCAAGGGTGAGGTCTATCCTGGCTATCCAAGACATACAGAACTGACATACGGCCATGCCGACGGCAACCAGTGGACAGCTGCCGAGTGCGACGTATCGATACGTCCGGGATGGTTCTATCATCCCGAAGAGGACGGCAGGGTGAAGTCGCCCGAACAGCTTGTCGACCTATACTACCGCAGCGTAGGCCACAACGCTACATTCCTGCTCAACTTCCCGGTTGACCGCGACGGACTGATTCACCCCATCGACTCAGCCAACGCTATCGCATATCACAACATCATACAGCGCGAACTGAGCAACAACCTCGTGGCTGGCATGAAGGCACGTGTGAGCAGCGAGCGTGGCGGACAGTTCACAGCAAAGGCTCTGACCGACAACTCTTGGGATACATACTGGGCTACTCCCGACGGTGTGACAACTGGCGACATCGAGTTCCGATTCAAGAAGGCGCAGCGCATGAATCGCATCATGCTGCAGGAGTACATCCCATTGGGACAGCGCGTGAAGAAATTCAGCGTTGAATATCTCGACAACAAGGGACAGTGGCAGACTGTAGAGCAGCCTGAGGAGACTACAACAATCGGTTATAAGCGTCTGTTGCGCTTCGCTACAGTAGTATCGAAAGGCATACGTGTACGCATTCTCGATTCTCGTGGTCCGTTGTGCATCAACAACATTGGTGTGTACGACGGTGGCAAGGATGCCCAGCTCACATGGAGCAAGGCAGCCGAGAGCATAAAGTCGCTGCCCTTCACAGTAGTGAAGAAAACTGCCGACGAGGTAATCATCGACCTTGGCGAGGCTAAGGACATCACCACACTGCAGTATCTGCCCGACCAGAGCGACCACCGCAAGGGTCTGGTTCATACCTACAGCATCAGCACATGCGACGCTAACGGCAATGTACAGAAGACTCTGAAGAAGGACGAGTTCTCAAATATCCAGAACAACCCGATTCTGCAGACCGTGACATTCCCGACAGTGAAGACACGCTACCTGAAGTTCAAGGCTGAGCGCATGGTGAAGGCTGGCGAGAAGATGAACTATGAGAAATTGGGAATAAACTAATAACGAATAATGTAAAGGTTAAAAACCAAATTATTTAAAACAAAAAACTCGTTGTACATCCTTAATGGAAGTGCAACGAGTTTTTTTGTTTTTATACATATTCTTCTTTATGCGTAGCTGTGCATACCGCCCAACACGTAGTTGACACCGAAGTATGTCATTATAATGGTGAGGAAAGCCACAATCATGAATATGTGGAACACCATAGGGCGGCGCAATGCCGGCAGCGTCTTGGGGTGGAGAGCCGCAGCGTATGTCATGAATGTGATGAGTGCCCAAACCTCCTTGGGGTCCCATCCCCAGTATTCGCCCCACGACACGTTTGCCCAGATGGCTCCTACGAAGATACCTATGCCGAGCGCAGTCATTGCCGGATAGAGAAACAGCAGTGACAGCTGTTGCAGCCCGAGCGTTATGGTCGAGGCGTTGCGATTGATGATTCGTACTATGATGGCGGTAATGCCGTTGATAAGCGGTAGCGACAGCAGTGCGAAACCTATCATTATTATCGAAACGTGAATGCTCAGCAGAGGCGAGTTGAGCACGGGCATGATGTGCGTTATCTGCGGATCCATCTGGCTGATGTGACTCACCAGCAGGAAGAATCCCGACATCAGGAATCCACACGTAAGCAGTATGTGGAAGCGCAGACTGAAAATCAGAGCTACAACCAATACTATCCATGCCACGAACAGCATTGTCTCGTAGCCGTTCGACATAGGCAGTGTGCCACTAATGGTCCAGCGCAGATACTCGCAGTAGGTGAGAGCAGCCAGTGTGGCGAGCATGATGATGCGCGACGATGCCGTGACAACGGTGTCCAAAAGCGATTGTTGACCAGCGCGTGTGTCAAGATTCTGTTCCAGTTGGCACTCGCGGCACAACCTTACTATCGTGTAGAAGAAGGTGAACACGCCCATTGTGAGGCATACTATAAATAGTATAGTGGCAAACGGTATGCGGTTGTATGTGCGTTCTGCCTCAGTCTGCTTGGCAGTAGGTAGCGATGTGCCTGCATTCTTGACTTGATACTTCTGTATCTTGTCTATCATCTCGTCCATCAGCTTGTAGTTTTCAGCCTCTGCTTCGTCGTATAGCAGAGTGAAAATGGTCTGGATGAAACGTTGATGCTCAGCATTTATTGTCTTGGGCAGGTTTTCGGTAGGAGCATACCATATTGTATTCCCCTTGACAGTGTTGGGGAAAATCTTCAGAAGCAGACCGCGGCGTAAGTCCATGAGCAGCTGTATCTTGTCGTCGACCGATGCCACCTGTGTGTGAAACTTGTCATGATTGCCTTCGTAGTATTCCTTTATGTAAGGGCCGATTGTGTATCCGCCCATATCGTTGTTGAAGAAGTTGTTGGCAGAAACATAGTCGGGCAGTTGCAGTGTCGACTTCATTTCGCCGTCCTTTATCTTTAGCAACGGTTCGTTCATCCACTCCTCGCCCCAGAATATCCAGCCCGTGTATACCTGCTCGGCGGTGAGTCCCTTGTACGAGCGTGCTCCGTATAGTTTCTTGGTGAAGTCGATGGCTACGGTCTGTACTGGACAGATGCGGCTGTTGTAGAGTATGTTGAGGCGTCCGAACTGTTCGGCTGTAGCTTCGGGCAGATAGTGTGCCTTGACATTGTCGGTAGTACCTGCTGCCCATAGGGTTGAGGCTGGCGCTGTAGCAAAGAGCAGTGTCAGGAACAGAGCGCTCTTCTTGAACACGGGATGACGAAGCAGTTGGCGGTAGGCACCGCGCGGATCAATCAGCATTCCGATGAGCGCGACGAACAGCAGTGCATATCCGGTATAGGTCACGGGTATGCCAATAGGGTCGGAATTGGTCGATAACGTTGCTCCCATGCCGTCGCTGTCGTACGATGCCTGATATATTCGCATCGGTCCGTAGCTGAATATGTTGTTCATCGACACCTTACCCTGCGTCTTCTGTCCGTTGTCGGTCAGAGTGAAGTGCGACACGTAGTCTTGCGCAGCATCGGTTCCGGCGTGATACTGCACGTCGAAGCGGTCGAGGCGTATGTTGAATGGCAGTGTAGCGTCATGCGGATTCATGTGGCGGTCGAACACGGTGTAGCGGTTGGTAGTCAATCCTTGACGCAGATGTATCATTCCACGTTCGGAGCTGACGTGTGTTATGAAAGCTCCGGCGAGTATCACTACAAACGAAATGTGAAGTGCTGTGCCTGTCCATGAGCGGGTGCGGTGCTTAATGAAATATACTATGGCGGTGGCTGCAAGCAGCGCCCACAGCAGCGTAAACCACCATGCGCCGTATATGTGGCTTCCCACAAAGTCGCTTCCTTGATATTTCTCGACAATGGTGGCGGCTGCCATGCATACTATAACAAGAGCATAGAGTACGAACAATAATTTTTTTATCTTGGTCTGCATAATATATATATAATGTGTATTGTATATTGTGTTCTGTATGAATGAAATTCATTCTGTGTCTATGCAAAGTTACCTAAAAACGTGCAATGTGGTGGATTCGGCGAGGCTTTTTAGTTGACTGAACTTTAATTTTACCTAAAAATAGGTATAAAAAAACGCGGACAGCAATCGGTGTTGCTGTCCGCGTCGATGGTTATTTGTTATATAAATTGGTTTTATTAGCTAACCTTGTTGAGCTTCTTGATGATAGAGAAGATGAACAGAGCAGATACGAGGCAGATGCCGGCAAGAACACCCCAGATAGTAACGAGGTTGAAGTTCTGACCCCACATGATGCCCGGCACCATTACGAGCTGGTTGCCAATGGCTGTTGCACCAAACCAAAGACCCATCATCAAACCTGCATACTTAGGAGGTGCTACCTTCGATACGAACGAGATTCCGATAGGCGAAAGCAACAGCTCGGCGAATGTAAGGATGAGGTATGTAGAGATGAGAAGGTTAGCGCTAACGCGTGTACCCTCAGTAGCAGGATCGCCCTGTGTCAACGGAAGCTCCAAGCCCATAGAGCCTACAGCCATCCATACGAAACCAAGAGCTGCAACGAGCATACCAAGACCAATCTTCTCGGGCGATGTAGGCTCCTTGCCAATCTTGTTGAGCCATGAGAAGAGAGCTACGCTCACCGGAGTCAATGCTACAACGTAGCAAGGGTTGAACTGCTGGAAAATAGGAGCCTGAACCTCAACAGTGCCTTCGAGCGTGTTGTACTTGTAGAAAAGGAATGCGATAGCGGCAACGATAACGCCGAGCGAGATGCCCTTGCCCTTACCGGTCTTGCTCTGTGCCAGACCGAAGCTGCCGTATACTACGAAGATACAAGCAACGAGGTTTGTTACGTCGAATGCCATTGACTGTAGACCCTCAGAAGTCTTCTGGGTGAAGTCGCGAGCGAACAATGTCAATGTGTTACCATTCTGGTGGAAAGCCATCCAGAAGAAGATAACCACTGCAAATACGAGGCAGAGGCATACGATACGCTCCTTAGTCTCAGCAGGTGTGAGTTCCTTAACTTCCGACTTAGCGTCGGCACCCGATTTCTGCTGTGTCTCGTTAGCCAAAACGTGCTTGTAAGTGAAGCTGAAGATGTAGTAGATGGCGATACTGAAGATAAGTGAAGCGCATGCAATTGCAAATGCGAAGTGGTAAGCGTCCTCAGGCGATACGCCAAGGCTTGTCTTAGCCCAGTCCATAATCTTGATGGCTGCTGTAGGAGCAAACATAGCACCGATGTTGATAGCCATGTAGAAGAGTGAGAAACCAGAGTCGCGATTGCTTGCATACTGAGCCTCGTCGTACAGACGACCCACCATTACCTGGAGGTTGCCCTTAAACAAACCGGTTCCCAAAGCGATGAGGATGAGTGATACACCCATTGCGGCAATGGCAACGGTGTCCTTGCCGAGCGGAAGCGAAAGAACAAGATAGCCAATGAACATGATGAAGATACCAGTGGTAACCATACGTCCAAAGCCGAACTTGTCGGCTGCGATACCGCCAATGATGGGAAGGAAGTAGACCATCATCAAGAATGTTGAGTAGATAGTACTTGCAACTCCGGTTTCAAAACCGAAGTTAGCCTGCAAATACAGCAAGAACACTGCGAGCATGGTGTAGTAACCAAAGCGCTCTCCGGTGTTGGCCAATGCGAGGGCCCATAGACCTTTAGGTTGATTTTCGAACATAAGAATTTAAATTGGTTATTATTAATGGTTGTAAAAAATCTTTTTATTGGTATAAGTTTGTCACTTCTTTAGACCCTTCGTTCTCGTGATGTCGAACAGATACGACAGCTTGACTACGATGTTCGAATGGTTTGACTTGGCAAAGTAGTCGCGCTTGGAGTCGCCGTATATATTGCCGAGTCCGTAGTAGTAGCGTCCTTCGAGCAGGAAGTGTCCTACTTTAGGTATGGAGTATTCCATTCCCACACCGGCGGCAATGCCAAAGTCGAACTTGTTCTCTACAGCCATGGTGTCCTGTGCGCATGTGTAGTTGGCGCGGTCGGCGAGGTTAGCTTCCTTGAATTTGAAGTTGGTCTTTGTCGACTCGTTCAGCATATATCCGAACTGTGGTCCAAGTTTGAAGAAGAACTGTACGCCTTTACGTTCACGTCCCCATGCCAAATGGGCGAATATGGGCACCTGTATGTAGTTGATGTCACGTTGGTAAGCTTCAGGCAGTCCTGTCACGCCGTTTATCACCGGCTCGTCGTTGACGGTCAGTATGCTTTCTTTCCATCCTATGCGTGCATAGTTCACCTCGGCTGATATCGAGCATATTGTCTTGAAGTATTTCTCGCATGTGTAACGCATCGACAGTCCGGCTGTAAATCCGGTGTGAGTGCCTTGCGTCACCTTTGGCGTAAATCCGACGCTGCTCATAATGAAGCCGCCATTGAATCCGATAGCCAAGTCGTTGCGGTGGTCGCCTATCTGGGCACGAATCGTAGTTGATGCCATCAGCAACACGGCAAGCAGGGCAACGGTTTTAAGTCTTAATGTTTGAAACATATATTGATTATAGCGTTTTAATATGATATCGACTCCAGTGTTCTGTTAGGCTTGTAGTGAACAAGCATGAAACTTTCGTTCTGCATGCCGCCCGTGCCTACGCGCTTGAATTTTAGTGGAGTCTGCAGCGGAGTGTATGTGTTCTGCTGCTGTGTTCCGTTGAATCGGTCGCCATACTTGTGCAGTCCACGGATGAAGAACTGTGCGTGGTCGAATCCGGTCAGCGCGAATCGAGGCAAAGCTTGACGCATGTCCGACTTGAACCATTGGCGATAGTTGCGCTCTACGGCTATGGTCTTGCCTGCAAACGGATTGTAGTAGAACGTTGTCGGGATGTATGTGTCGTACTTGTAATAGTAGTCGGTATATACCTTGGTATACATCAGCCACTCGGTGTAGCCATACAGCGAGATGCCCAATCCCTTGTTGGTTGCGGTGAGCGTGTTGAGCTTGGCGAGAGTAGCGTTCAGCTCGGGCGAGCGTCCGGTGTTGAGCACTACCACGTTGGGCAGGGTGGTGCTGAAAGCCTTGGCAAATGAAGCCTCGGTCGATTTCAGATTGGTAATGCTGTATGTAGTACCAGCCTTTTCCAGACGTTTGCGCAGGTTGAAGGTGAACACTCCCTTGCGGCTTGTGGTGTCGTTACAGTCGACAATCACTATGTGTCGGCCCTTGAATCGCTGTACGAAAGCGTTGATAGAAGCCTCGTTCTGCTGTGCCGGAGTCTGGAACACCTGATAAATGTGCTCGTTCTGTGCCACGTCGTTACCGTTGATAGAGAACGGAATGACAAGGCGTATGCCGTTCTTGCGGCAGAAGTCGCCTATGGGTTTCACCTGCTTGGTATAGAGCGGACCGAAGATGATGTCGCACTGGCGTGCATTGTCGTCGTTGATGGTCTGCTGTACGTTGGCGTCGATAGGCACGTTCCAAGCATATACATGTGTGGCAATGCCCTGCGAGCGCAATGAGTCGCACGCCATAAGCACACCTCGATAGTATTCCACCATACGCTGTCCGTCGCCGTCAACATTGTGCAGCGGCAGCATCACGCCTATACGCACTGTGCCGTCGGCGGCACGCTTGTGTGTAGTTGAGCATTGAGCCGAAGCGTTGGCTGTCTTTGTGGCAGGAGTTGTAGCCGTTGCAGGCTTAGTTGCAGGGTAGGGTATGAGCAGCTGGTCGCCCTTCTGCAGAGCGTAGTCGGCCTTCTGCATGGCGGGGTTGGCGCGTATAAGTTCATCGATGGTGATATTGAACTTTTTGGCAATGCCGTATATGGTGTCTTTCTTCTTCACCTTGTACAGTTCCTGCCACTTTATGGTCTGTCCTGCCACTGCTGTGGCTATCAGCAAAGCGCAGAAGCACAAAATAAGTCTGAAGTAACGTCTCATAGTTGTCATATATTTTTCTGCAAAAGTACATAAAATATATTGTAAAATGAAATGTTTGTCTTATAAATAAAGTTATTAAAACAAAGCCTTGGCTTTGTAGTGTGCAATATAATAGTTAACTTTGCATATTATGAACATCCTTCAATTAATAATGCTTTTAGTTTGCATGGTTTGTGTGGACGCCCGTGCTGATGTGGTGCCTACCATCGACCCAGTGGCAACGTTTCATACTCCCGACGGCGAGGATACGGGTCTGAACTACACCGGTTCGGCACCACTCACCGTGACGCTCACAGCCCGTGCTGCCGACGTGGGCGCTTATACTGCCCACTACGAGTGGCGGTTCAGAAAGGAAGGAGCGCAGTCGCCCTATCTCACCCGATACGACGAAGACACCGAATACACCTTTGTTGAGACTGGCACACACATCATCGAGCTGTATGCCACCTTCGTTCTTGGCACTGATACAGTAGCTTACACCGCCGAGTATTGGGCAGATGCCACACCTATCACGGTGTCGATAGCCGAGAGCAAACTCGAGATGCCCAACGCCTTCTCACCCAACGGCGACGGCATAAACGATGTGTATCGTGCCAAGAGCGGCTACCAGAGCATCGTGGAGTTTAAAGCCACCGTATTCAACCGTTGGGGACAGAAACTGTACGAATGGACCGACCCTGCTGGTGGATGGGACGGCAAGTACAAAGGGCGCGATGTGGCACAGGGCGTTTACTTTGTGCTGGTGAAGGCTAAGGGTGCCGACGGCAGACGATTCAACATCAAGAGCGATGTGAATCTGCTGCGCGGATACACCGAGACAGCCTCTGGCGGAACCGAATGACAGTAGTTCCGCATTTTTTCGAACCATTAAAATCAGATTTAACAGAAACTCAATCAATACTTATGGGTAGCTATTCAGAAGAAGGCAAGATAAATGTCTGGGGCGCACGCGTCCACAATCTTAAAAACATCGACGTGGAAATACCGCGCGGTTCGCTCACCGTCATCACCGGACTGAGCGGTTCGGGCAAGTCGTCGCTTGCCTTCGACACCATATATGCAGAGGGACAGCGCCGCTACATCGACACCTTCTCGGCATACGCACGCAACTTTCTCGGCGGACTGGAGCGTCCGGATGTAGACAACATCACCGGACTAAGCCCCGTCATCTCCATTGAACAGAAGACCACCAACCGCAATCCACGCTCTACCGTGGGCACCACGACCGAGATATACGACTATCTGCGTCTGCTATATGCACGTGCCGGCACGGCTTACAGCTATACCACGGGCGAAAAGATGGTGAAATATACCGAGGAGCGCATTCTCGACATGATCAATACCCAGTATGCTGGCCACCGCATATACATCCTCGCGCCACTCGTGCGGCAGCGTAAGGGACACTATCGCGAACTATTCGAGACGCTGCGCCGCAAGGGCTATCTGTACGTGCGTGTCGACGGCGAGATAAAGGATATAACGCCGGGCATGAAGACCGACCGCTACAAGAACCACAATATTGAGGTGGTGATAGACAAGATGCAGATGCGTGAGGGATTTGACGACCGTCTGAAGAAGACCATCGAGACTGCCATGCGACAGGGTGACGGTCTGCTGATGATTCTCGACAAGAACACGGGCGAGGCAAAGAGCTACTCAAAGCGACTCATGTGCCCCACAACAGGCATAAGCTATCGCGACCCCGCACCGAATATGTTCTCGTTCAACTCGCCCGAAGGAGCTTGCCCCAAGTGCAAGGGACTTGGCTATGTCAACGAGATTGACCTCAAGAAGGTAATACCCGACGACTCTCTCTCAATACATGAGGGGGCAATTGTGCCGTTGGGCAAATACAAGAACCAGCTTATCTTCTGGCAGATATCAGCCATATTGGAAAAGGCAGGACTGACACTGAAGACTCCTGTGAGCGAGATACCCGAAGACACGATGAACGAAATAATGTACGGTTCGCTCGAAACGGTGCGTATCGACAAAGAGGTGGTGCATACATCGAGCGACTATTTCACTACGTTCGACGGTGTGATAAAGTATCTGCGCTCGGTAATGGAGAACGACGACACTACGAGCGGACAGAAATGGGCTGACCAGTTTCTTGCTACGTGCGAGTGTCCGGAGTGTCACGGCCAGCGACTTTGCCGTGAATCGTTGTCGTATAAGGTTTGGGACAAGAACATATTCGAACTTGCCTCGATGGACATTAGCCAACTCAACGAGTGGCTTAATGATGTAGAGGCGCATCTGGACGACCGCCAGCGCACCATAGCTGCGGAAATACTGAAGGAGATACGAACACGAATATCGTTCCTCTTGGACGTGGGTCTCGACTATCTGTCGCTCAACCGCCAGTCGGCAACGCTCTCTGGAGGTGAGAGCCAGCGCATACGTCTTGCCACACAGATAGGGTCGCAGCTCGTCAACGTGCTCTATATCCTCGACGAGCCGAGCATAGGACTGCACCAACGCGACAACGAGCGACTCATCCACACGCTCAAGCAGCTGCGCGACATGGGCAACACAGTGGTGGTAGTGGAGCACGACAAGGACATGATGCTTGCTGCCGACTGGATTGTAGACATTGGTCCGAAGGCAGGTATGCGTGGTGGCGAGGTGGTGTTTCAGGGCACTCCGCAGGATATGCTTAAGCACCATACACTCACAGCCGACTATCTCAACGGCGACCGTAAGATTGCCGTGCCTACCGAACGCCGCAAGGGCAACGGCAAGGCGATAACGATACACGGTGCACGTGGCAACAACCTGAAGAACGTGGACGTGTCGTTCCCGCTTGGCGAACTTATCGTGGTGACTGGCGTGAGCGGTTCGGGCAAGTCGACACTCATCAACGAGACGTTGCAGCCCATTCTGTCCAAGCATTTCTACCGCTCGCTAAAGAAGCCGATGCCCTACGACTCGATTGAGGGAATAGAATATATAGATAAGGTGGTGAATGTCGACCAGTCGCCATTGGGACGCACTCCGCGCTCAAATCCTGCCACCTACACCGGCGTGTTCTCCGACATACGCTCGCTCTTCGTGGCTCTGCCAGAGGCTAAGATTCGTGGCTACAAGCCCGGTCGATTCTCGTTCAACGTGAAGGGCGGACGCTGCGAGACCTGCAAGGGCAACGGCTATAAGACTATCGAGATGAACTTCCTGCCCGACGTGATGGTGCCGTGTGAGGTGTGCCACGGCAAGCGCTACAACCGCGAGACGCTCGAAGTGCGCTACAAGGGCAAGAGCATTGCCGACGTACTGGACATGACCATCAACCAGGCGGTGGAATTCTTCGAGAACGTGCCTGCCATATTGCAGAAGATAAAGACCATACAGGACGTGGGACTGGGCTACATCAAGCTCGGACAACCATCGACCACGCTGTCGGGAGGCGAGAGCCAGCGCGTGAAGCTCGCCACCGAACTGAGCAAGCGCGACACGGGCAAAACGCTATATATCCTCGATGAGCCTACCACGGGACTCCACTTTGAGGACATACGCATACTGATGGACGTGTTGCAGCAACTGGTAGACCGTGGCAACACGGTGATAATAATCGAGCACAACCTCGATGTCATAAAGCTTGCCGACCATATCATCGACATTGGTCCGGAAGGAGGTCGTGGCGGTGGACGCCTGCTCATAGCCGGAACGCCCGAAGAAGTGGCAGAGTCGAAAGAAGGCTATACGCCGAAGTTCCTGAAGATGGAGCTTGAAAACAAGTGATATCAACTACGGCATAATGCTATAATATAGCTCGTAAAATTTGCTGTTGTGCAAGAAAAATGGTAAATTTGCCACAAAAAAGATGCACATACAACTCAATAACCTCAAAAAATGTTTCGGCGAGCATGTCGCTGTGGACATTCCACACTTCACTATTGGCAATGGACAGGTAGTGGGACTTGTGGGAAACAACGGTGCCGGCAAGACGACTTTGTTCAGATTGATGCTCGATTTGGCGAAGGCAACGGAAGGCAATGTGCTCATTGACGGGATAGACCCAGCCACGAGCGAGGACTGGAAACTGCTGACTGGCGCTTTCATCGACAACTCGTTTCTCATCGACTTCCTCACTGCCGAGGAGTATTTTGAGTTTGTCGGCAAGGTGTCGGGCATGACAAAGGAGCAGGTGGAGATACGACTCAAGACGTTTGAGACCTTCATGGGCGACGAGATAATAGGAAAAAAGAAGTACATACGCGACTTCTCGGCTGGCAATAAGCAGAAGATAGGCATTGTGGCAGCACTGCTCAACAGTCCGCAGCTCGTGATACTCGACGAGCCGTTCAACTTTCTCGACCCAAGCAGCCAGAACCAACTGAAGCGTATACTGACCGAATTCAACCGTTCAACCGGCGCTACGGTAATGGTGTCGAGCCACAACCTGCAGCACACCGTAGAAATATCTACACGTGTGGCGCTGCTTGAGAATGGCAAGATAATAGAGGATATCGACAACTCTGACGGTAAGGCAGAGGAGATACTCGACAAATACTTCAATGTATAATATTTACGAAACAAACACTTATTAAATTTAATAACAACAATGAACAAATCAACCCTGACCCTTTTGGCTGCTCTGCTGGCGTCGCCAATGTACGCCCAGACCACACAGCTTGGAGGTTTCTATTACGGACAGATGCAGGCTCCTACGGGATGGGAGTGGCAGAGTCCTGACTCAGTGGCTTACAACAAGCAGCAGCCGCATGCGTGGTTCTTCTCGTTCAAGAACGTTGACGAGGCTCGTCGTGTGCTGCCCGAGAACTCATCACTCTGGAAGACTCTCGACGGAGAGTGGCTGTTCCATTGGGCAAAGAATCCCGACGAACGTCCGAAGGACTTCTATCGTACCGATTTTGACGCATCGGCTTGGGACCGTGTGCAGGTTCCGATGAACTGGAACATGGCTGGTGCCAAGGACGACGGCACGTTCAAGTATGGCATGCCGCTGTATTCCAACCAGCGTGTCATCTTCCAGCACAGCGTAAAGGTAGGCGACTGGAAGGGTGGCGTGATGCGCACACCCAACAAGAACTGGATGACATACAAAAACCGCAATGAGGTAGGCTCATACCGCCGCTCGTTTGACGTGCCTGCCGATTGGCAGGGCAAGGAGGTGTACATCAACTTCGACGGTGTAGACTCGTTCTTCTATCTCTACATCAACGGCAAGTATGTAGGTTTTGCAAAGAACTCGCGCAACCTTGCTCAGTTTGACATTACACCTTATCTTAATAAGAAGGGCGGCAACGTAGTGGCTGTTGAGGTTTACCGTCATAGCGACGGCTCGTTCCTTGAGAGCCAGGACATGTTCCGTCTGCCGGGTATCTTCCGCAGCGTTTCGCTCACCGCCAAGCCTAAGGTGCAGGTGCGCGACTTGAAGGCCATTCCAGATTACGACGATACTTACACCGACGCTTCGCTGCATATCTCAGCCAACGTGAGCAACCTCACTACAAAGGCTGTAAAGGGATATACCATCGACTATAAGCTGTACGAAAACCGTCTATACTCTGACGAGAACACTCTCGTGCCGGGTGTGGGCGCTACTGCTACAGTAGGCGATATCGACAAGAACGGCAATCTTACCGCTTCCGTTACGCTTAAGGCTGGCAACATCGTGAAGCCGTGGAGCGCTGAGGCTCCGCATCGCTACACTCTCGTGGGCGAACTGAAGGACAAGAAGGGCAACACGGTGGAGACTTTCTCAACCAACGTTGGTTTCCGCAAGATTGAAATCAAGGACACTCCTGCCGATAAGGACGAGTTCGGACTGGCAGGCCGCTACTACTATCTCAACGGTCAGCCTATCAAGATGAAGGGTGTGAACCGTCATGAGAACAACCCGGCTACAGGCCACTACGTATCGCGTGAGCAGATGGAGCACGAGGTGTTCCTCATGAAGCGTGGCAACATCAACCACGTACGCGACTGTCACTATCCTGACGCTCCCTACTGGTACTATCTGTGCGACAAGTATGGCATCTACCTTGAGGATGAGGCTAACATCGAGAGCCATCAGTACTACTATGGCAAGGAGTCGTTGTCGCACGTCAAGGAGTTCCGCAACGCTCACGTGGCTCGTAATATGGAGATGGTGCACGCTACGGTCAACCATCCTTCGGTTGTGATATGGAGTCTTGGCAACGAGGCTGGACCTGGTGACACATTCAAGGACTGCTATGCTGCCATCAAGGCATACGACACAAGCCGCCCCGTACAGTACGAGCGCAACAACGATATCGTTGATATGGGTTCAAACCAGTACCCGTCGATTCCTTGGGTGCAGGAGGCTGTAAAGGGTAAGTACGACATCAAGTATCCTTATCATATCTCGGAATATGCACACTCAATGGGTAATGCCGTGGGCAACCTCGTTGACTACTGGAACGCCATAGAAAGCACCAACTTCTTTATGGGCGGTGCAATCTGGGACTGGGTAGACCAGGCTTTGTACAATGTAGACCCGAAGACCGGCAAGAAATACTGGGGCTATGGTGGCGACTTCGGCATGGACAACAAGCCTAACGACGGTATGTTCTGTATGAACGGTATCATGCGCCCCGACCTTTCGCCCAAGGCACAGTACTTTGAGGTGAAGAAGGTTTATCAGAATGTGGGCGTTAAGGCTGTCGACATGACCAAGGGCCGCATCGAGATATTCAACAAAAACTATTTTGAGCCGCTGCGCGGCTATCAGATAGTATGGTCGTTGTGGAAGGACGGCGAGTGCATCAAGAGCGACGGACAGCTTATGGGCGCAAAGAACATTGTTGGTCCGCGCGAGCGTCAGGAGTATACTCTCGACTACGACTTCGCTAAGCTCGACCCGCAGAGCGAATACTTCGTCAAGGTACAGTTCCTGCAGGGCAAGGATATGCCTTGGGCTAAGAAGGGATATGTACAGATGGAGGAGCAGTTGCGTGTGAAGGGTGCCGACGTGAAGGCTACTGCCGTTAAGGCTGTGGCTAATGCCAATGGCAACATCACTTATACCCAGGACGCAAAGACAGTCACTGTGAAGGGCGACAACTTCAACGCTACATTCAGCCTGACTGATGGCGCTCTGAACAGCTTGTCGTATGGTGGCAACACTGTATTTGCCGAGGGCAACGGACCTAAGCTCGACGCTTTCCGTGCTCCTACCGATAACGACGCTGGTATTGGCTATCACAACGCATGGTTCAAATTCGGACTCTACGATCTCGACCATCGTGTAATAGGCAAGCCTACTGTAATGAAGCAGAAGGACGGTTCGCTGCAGATCAGCATGACGGTTGAGAGTCAGGGCAAGGAGGGCTGCAAGCAGGTTTACGGTAACCGCGACCGCGACCCACAGTCGGCTTACAAGTTCGGTGTGGACAAGCAGAAACTTGGCAAGGACGACTTCAAGTTTGTCACCAACCAGATTTACACTGTCTACAAGGATGGTTCTATAGAGCTCAACAGCGCAATCTCTGCCAACCGTAACAGCGTAATCCTGCCACGCATTGGCTACGCTATGAAGTTGCCTAACACATATAAGCAGTTCGACTACTACGGACGCGGACCTGTAAACAACTACAACGACCGTAAGACAGGACAGTTTATCGAGCACCACCGTGGCATCGTAGGCGAGCAGGACATTCTCCTGCCAAAGCCACAGTCGATGGGCAACCGCGAGGAAGTACGTTGGTGTGCACTCACCGAGCAGGGCAAGCAGAGCGTAGTGTTCGTTGCTGACAGCACAATGTCAGTGTCAGCACTGCCATGGAGTGCTCAGCAGATGACAGTAGTGGCTCATGCCAATGAGTTGCCGGTTTCTGACGGAACCTATCTGCACCTTGATGCTAAGGTGACAGGTCTTGGTGGAGCCAGCTGTGGACAGGGTGGTCCGCTCAAGGACGACCGTGCATATAGCCAGAACTACAACTTCGGTTTCGTGATACGTCCGGCTGCCGACGCAAGCGCAAAGGCTATGGCCGATGCTGCCAAGGTGTCGCTCTCAGGCGAACAGCCTATCAGTATCGAGCACAGGCAGACGGGTAAGGTGTTGCTTTCAACTCCGGCAAAGAACCGCACTGTCGTTTATGCCTTGAATGGTGCCAAGAAGCCGACTGTGTATAAAGGTGCAATAGACATGAGCAAGGGTGGAACTATTACCACATGGTATAAGGAAACACCTAACCAGAAGACCACAATGACATTCGACAAGGTAGACTTTGTGCCTCTGCAGATAGCCTTTGTATCGTCAGAAGAGCCTGAGGAGGGCGATGCCGTTCATCTTGTAGATGGTGACGAGTCAACTATTTGGCATACTATGTACTCAATTACTCTGGCTAAGTTCCCACACTGGATTGACTTCGACGCTTCAGAGCCAAAGACAATCAAGGGATTTAAGTTGCTGCCACGTCAGGATACAAGCTATGGTCGCATCAAGAACTACGAAATATATGTCAGCAACGACGGCAAGACATGGGGCTCACCTATCATGAAGGGTAATTTCGACAGTTCTGGAGAGCTTAAGAAGGTGATGTTCGACAAGCCAGTAAAGGCACGCTACGTACGATTCCGTGCGCTCAATGCACACTACGGTGTCGACTATGCATCGGCTGCTGAGTTCTCGCTCATCGCTGAGTAATCGATATGGTATAATATTCATGCCCTAATTGGGCATAAGCACATAGCCCTGCAAGAATAAAAGCACACATTTTCAATGCTTTTGTACTTGCAGGGCATTTTTTTATGTAAAAAGTGCACTAAAAATTTGGATGTATCAAAAAATATATCTACCTTTGCACTCGCTAAATCGGAACGGGGTGTAGCGCAGTCCGGTAGCGCGCCTGGTTTGGGACCAGGTGGTCGCAGGTTCGAATCCTGTCGCCCCGACACAGAAGAGAGGTTTTCCAATAAAACGGAAAACCTCTCTTTTTGTTATATATTGTTGTTATTTTGTTGTGAACTACATAAAATCGAATAATTTTATGTAAATTTGCATAGATATATTTTTTACTACGCATCAACCATTGATATTACTAAAACAATAAATAAACAATAATGATCAGAAACAAAATCTTACTTACCGCACTGCTTGCTGCGGCTTTCAGCGGCGTGCAGGCACAGGACGACGGCTTCGACCTTAGTTCGCAGCGTGGCGAGAAACAGGATGTCAACGTTGTGCCGGGCAAGAAGCTCGACCATCATGGCATCGTAATCAATCCTACACCGCACAATTTCAGTGTGCAGACCGATGTACTTCTCAATCTCGCAAATGGCGTTAACATCGTCGACAAGCAGAAGAAGTTTGCCAACGACCTTGGTTTCCTCAAAGCCAATAAGAAAGGTGTGCGCCTTACAATCGACTTCGGTGAGAAGCAGGCACAGAAGGTAGGACTGAAGAAGATGGTGTCGGGTGCCTATCTGCTTACAGCCGACAAGAAGGGCATCAATATCGTTGGCTATGACGAGCGCGGTGCGTTCTACGGCATACAGACAATGAAGCAGGTGATGGCTTCGCCAATGCTGAACGGCAATATGCCTTATCTCACTTGCAACGACTATCCCGACCTGCCATTGCGTGGTGTTGTTGAGGGATTCTACGGCGAACCGTGGTCGCATCAGGTGCGCCTCTCGCTCATCGACTACTACGGACGCAACAAGCTCAATGAGTATGTATATGGTCCGAAGGACGACCCTTATCACAGTTCACCCAACTGGCGCCTGCCTTATCCCGACGACCAGGCTCGCAATATTCACGAACTCGTTGAGGCTTGCCGTCGCAACCGTGTCGACTTCGTATGGGCCATACATCCGGGCAAGGACATCAAGTGGAATGAGGAAGACTACAAGAACCTCGTCAACAAGTTCAATCATATGTACGACCTTGGCGTGCGTTCGTTTGCCATCCACTTCGACGACATCGAGGGCGAAGGAACCGACTCGAACAAGCAGGTTGACCTGCTCAACCGCCTCACCAAGGAGTTTGTGAAGGCCAAGGGCGACGTAGCTCCGCTTGTAGTATGTCCTACAGACTACTCACAGTTGTGGGCAAGCCCGAAGGAGAACGGACAGCTCGCTATCTATGGCAAGCGTCTTGATCCGTCAATCAATGTGTTCTGGACGGGTGCTGTGGTTTGCTCTGACCTGACAAAGGAGACTCTCGACTTTGTAGACTCGCGCATCAAGCGCCCGGCTTACTACTGGTGGAACTTCCCCGTGACTGACTATGCCCGCCATATCATTATGCAGGGTCCTGTGTACGGACTTGAGACCGACCTCACCGCTGAGCAGACATGCGGAGTATTGAGCAATCCGATGGAGCACGGCGAGGCTTCGAAGCTCGCTCTCTATGGTGTTGCTGACTATAACTGGAACGTTTCGGCATACAACGCTATCGACAACTGGGAGCGCTCGCTTGTTGACGTTACGCCTGAGGCTCACGATGCCTACCGCACATTTGCCATACACTCGTGCGACACCGAGACAGGCTATCGCCGCATAGAGTCGTGGGAGACCAAGACTTTCCGTCTCGCCGACTACAACAAGAAGGATTATGACAATCTGTATGCAGAGTTCGACCGTGTGGAGAAGGCACCTGCCATCATGGAGCGCGACTGCAAGAACGCGCTGCTCATGAAGGAACTGCGCCCATGGCTGGCTGAGTTCAAGAAGCTCGGTACACGTGGCAAGAACACGCTCACATTGATGAGCCAGTTCAAGGACGGTAAGTATGAGGCTTTCTGGAACGGATATATCAGCAACCGCATGTCGACTGCCGACATGGCTGCTTATCAGGCACACAAGTCGGGAACAATGAAGCTTCAGCCGTTCTACGAGAATGGTATGGACGATATGGCTATCGAGTTCTTCAAGAAGGTGGCTGGCAAGACTCCGGCGTTCTATAAGGGCGTGGGTACATACAAGTCGCTCGGCACCACACAGAACAAGCTGATGCTTGACAACGACTCTACTACGTTCTATCATTCGGGTGCAAGCCAAAACACTGGCGACTGGATTGGTCTGGACCTCGGAGCCGTTCGTCCCGTGCGCGAGGTGCGCATTCTGCAGGGACGCAACTCGGTTGACGACGTCGACTACTTCGACAACGTCATCGTTGAGGCTTCTGCCGACGGCAAGACATGGACACCGCTCACTGGCGAATTGAAGAAGACATATATCATCAACTGGAAGGGCAATCCGGTAGAAGCTCGTTATGTACGTATGCGCAAGTTGCAGTCTGACAAGAAGAGCTGGTGTGCAGTTCGTGAGTTTGTCGTAAATCCGGTAAATCCCGAGAATCTTGCATTCAAGGTGGAGTCGGCTGACATGCTCGGCGCAATGAATTGCTTCGACGAGAATCCTTGCTCTTCGTTCAAGAGCGAAGGCAGTCTGGCGTTCGGCGTTGAAAAGGGAACCAAGAGCTACACCATGCTCGTAAACCTGCCTAAGGCTGGTGGAGTAGTGCTCAAGCAGTATAACAAGAAGGACAAGCTCGTGGCAAGCACACCGATTGAGAGCAATATGGCTAAGGTGAATCTAGACGCCAACGCCGTTAAGTGCCAGCTTGAGGGAGCTGTAGAAGTGTTTGAGATTATCCCTAACAAGTAATTGAGGTCTCTCGAATTATATAGATAACAAAAAACGAGGAAGTTTCCAGAACAACGGAAACATCCTCGTTTTTTTGTTATAGCTTCAAGCGCTTGCTTGATTATTATACATGCTTCATGATGTCGAGCAAGTGGTCCCATACCATCTGTACGGTCGGGATGTGCAGACGCTCCTCTGGAGTGTGAACATCGCGCAGGGTAGGACCGAACGAAACCATGTCGAGGTTAGGATAGCGCTCTGAGAACAGACCGCACTCCAGACCGGCGTGGATACCGCGTACGATAGGCTCCTTGCCGAACAGCTTCTTGTACGACTCAACAGCCACCTTTGTCAGCTTGCTGTTAGGGTTCATCTTCCATGCAGGATAGCCGTCGCTCTGCTTTACCTCAGCACCAGCCAGCTCGAATACAGCCTTAATTGTGTTCGATTCATTCTCGAGGTTGCTCATTACGTTAGAGCGCTGTGAGGTGATGATATTGATTTCGTTCTCCGAAGAAGCAACGCTTGCAATGTTGTTGGAAGTCTCAACCATGTCAGCCAAAGCCTCGTCCTGGCACATAGCAAATACGCCGTTGTCGGCAGCCTGCAATGCGAGGATTACGCGGCGGCTTGCGTCCTTGGCGATAACCGGCTCTGCATCAGTGCTCTCAAGGTGGAACTCCATAGCAGTGTCAGTAACGTGATACTCGTCCTCAACGTTGGCTGTGAATACGTTCCAGTCGACACGTACAGTCTCCTTTTCGGCTGCGGGAACGGCAAATACGATGACACCGTCGCGAGGAATGGCGTTGTGCAGCTTGCCCGAGTTGAACTGAGCCAGACGCACGTCCATCTTGTCCTGCTCGAGGTAGAGGAAGCGGTCGAGAATCTTTATGGCGTTGGCGCGCTTCTTGTTGATATCGTCGCCCGAGTGTCCACCCTTCAGACCCTTGATAGAAGCCTTCATGAAGAAGTAACCTTCAGGAGCCTGCTCGCGGTCGAATGTGAACTTCACCGAAGTAGTCTTGCCGCCGGCACATGATATGAAGATCTGACCCTCGTCCTCAGAGTCGAGGTTGATGAGCATATCGCCCTTCATGAATCCCGGCTTCATGCCCAGAGCACCGCCAAGGCTTGTCTCCTCGTCGCGAGTGAAAACGCATTCGATAGGACCGTGCTCAATGTCGTCGCTGTCGAGAACAGCCAGCTCGATGGCGCAGCCGATGCCGTCGTCAGCACCAAGAGTAGTGCCTTTGGCTCTGAGCCATTCACCGTCGATGTAGGTCTGGATAGGGTCGTTGAAGAAGTCGATATCAACGTCGACGAGCTTGTCGCACACCATGTCCATGTGGCTCTGCAAGCTAATCATTGGAGCGTTCTCATGGCCCTTAGTAGCGGGCTTGCGGATGATAACGTTGCCAGTCTCGTCAATCTCGGTCTCAAGGTTGCGCTTACGGCCAAACTCTTTCAGATACTCAATCATCTGCTCCTCATGCTTAGAGGGGCGAGGAATTTTGTTGATTTCTGCAAACTGCTCGAATACGCGAGCCGGTTTCAATTCGCAATTACTCATTTTTTCTTAATTTCTTTATGTTGTTACAATAATAATCTGAATTTTCAATAATTTATTTTGTCATGCGACCGATTTACATTACCTTTGCACGTAAATAAATATGTCGCTTTGGGTTTCCCATTTCGATACAAAGTTAATAAAAATGATTAAACTTCTGCTTTTAAGCCTGTTAATTATTGCTATAGCGTTTGCTTTGCTCTCTATTAAGCTTCTGCTGAAACGCAACGGCAAGTTTTCGTCGCAACATGTTCACGACAATCCCGGTCTGCGCAAGCTCGGAATCCACTGCGTTATGGATCAGGACCGCGAGGCACGCAAGCGCAATGGTGCCTATTAAAGTGGATGCGTCAGGTGTGAAATAATTAAATAATAAATACAAATGAACAAGAAAAACTTTTTCCGTACACTTGCTATCGCCGCTTTTGCTGCTGTGGCAATGACATCTTGCGACAAGTCAAAGTCGCAGGTAGACGATAAGGAGCCGGCAGCTCAGGCTACAGCTACTGCAACTAAGATTGCTTATGTAGAGGTAGACAGCATCATGTCGCAGTACAAGTTCTGCAAGGACTACTCACTCATCCTTCAGAAGAAGGGTCAGAATATCCAGAACACTCTCGCACAGAAGCAGCAGGCTCTTGAGGCTGCCGCAGCCAACTTCCAGCAGAAGGTGCAGCAGAATGCCTACACACGCGAGCAGGCACAGTCTATTCAGATGTCACTTCAGAAGCAGAGCAACGACCTTCAGGCTCTCAACCAGCGCTTGAGTGGTGAGTTCCAGACAGAGACCGAGAAGTACAACAACGCTCTCCGCGATTCTATCCAGCACTATCTCGCTTTCTACAACAAGACTAAGAAGTATACACTCATCCTTAGCAAGGCAGGCGACAATATCCTTTATGCCGACAAGGCTCACGACATAACCAACGAGGTTATCGCCGGACTTAACAAGGCATACAAGCAGGCTCCAACAGAAAAGGCTGCAACAGAGAAAAAGAAGTAAAAAAATATATATAAAGCCGTCCGTAGAGATGAAACTCTATAGGACGGCTTTTTTAATGTCTATAATAAGTATTGTATATATACGTCTAATAAAGGGCAAATCCAGCCAAATTAGGCTCAAAACAAAGAATTTTCAAATAAAATCGAAAAAAGTTGCATAAAAGTTTGGAGGTATAAATAAAAAGCCTTACCTTTGCACTCGCAATTCAGAACAATGCTAATCGCTTATAAATCGGAATTGCAAACAAAATGGTTAATATCGCGGAGTGGAGCAGTTGGTAGCTCGCCAGGCTCATAACCTGGAGGTCGCATGTTCGAGTCCTGCCTCCGCAACTACGAATGCTCGGAACAACTTGCTAAGCAAGAAGTTACGAGCATTTTTCGTGCTCTGAACCGAAATGGCTCAGACACAAGCTCAGACACATATTGTATAATCACATTGGTTGGCAGGAGCCGAACAATGTAAAAAAATGTACTCTAAAGCCAAAAATTTCTTATCTACAAGAGAAATAATAGGGTATACCCTTCCGAGGATACATCGGGGTAAATCCTATTACGTTGATTTCTTCGCTTACGATCCGACTACAGACAGACTGAAACGTAAGCGCTACATGCTCGACCGCTACCACAACAAAGCGGAGAGAGAAAAAATTGCAGCCGTGCTTGTCTACAATCTCACACACAAACTTTTATCCGGGTGGAACCCCTTCGTCAACACCACCAACACACGGCAGTACACAGAACTTGGCGTAGTGTTCGACAGATACAGCACCTATATTGAAGCTGCAGAGAAGAAGGGGATACTCAAGCCGAAGACTGCTACCGACTATCGAAGCAGGCTCAAGCAATTGTCTGTTTTCACCGAAGAAGTAGGGGCGAAAATAAAATATGCCTATCAGCTTAACACTGCCTTTGCTGTCGACTTCCTGGACTACCTCATTCTTGACAAGGACTTGTCTGCAAAATCTCGCAACAACTACCGTACATGGCTGTCAGCATTCTGCACCTGGTTAGCGGAGCGTAAGTATATCGACAGCAACCCCATCGAGAGCATACACATGCTGCGCGAAGACGAGAAGCTGCGCTCACCGCTTGAGGCAAAAGACCTGCGCAAGGTGAGGGAGTGGACGCAACAGAACAACCCCTCATTTTACTTAGCGTGTATGATGGAGTACTACACCTTCATACGACCAGACGAGCTACGCTATATTAAGATAGGTGATATATCAATAAAGGAGCAAAGCGTGTACATATCGGAGAGTGTGGCCAAGAACCGCAAGGGGCAGGTCGTAGCGCTCAACGACACAGTGCTGAAGCTGATGATCGAGCAGCACGTCTTCGACTACCCATCGCAGGACTACCTATTCGGAGCCAACATGACACCCGGACCGCAGCAGATATATGTGAACCGGTTCCGGCAGGAATGGAATAAGATGCGGAAAGCGCTGAACTTTCCGGCATCTTATCAATTTTACTCACTCAAGGACTCCGGAATCAGAGACCTCGCCAACGCCCAGGGCATCGTGGTAGCGAGAGACCAGGCACGCCACTCTGACATATCAGTAACGAACAAGTATCTGAAGCGACCGAAAGTGGTGCACGAAGAGACGAAGCACTTCGTCGGAGACCTATAGTATAGCGTAGAAGTAACCAGTCTTCACGCGGTCGAGCCCCTCACCCGTCACCTCCATCTCTATCTTCTGACACACGAACCGACGGTTGTTGAAGATGTAGATATTGGAAGGGTCGGGAATATCATCAGCAATGAACTTAATGGTGTAAAGGTTGTGCGCATCGATGTCAACCTTTATGCCATTATTTTTTTTCAAACCACTAACCGATAGTTCTGTAGCTTCGAGCGACAATGAGAATCGCTCGCCAACCCATTTACTGAATTCTCGGAAGTCAGTATAAGCGATAGGGTAGAGCGACATGCTGCCGCTTGCAGGGAACGTCGTAGTAATATTTTTATCAAGGTCGCGCACGGCGTTGTCGGAGAGCATGAGTCGCATCGGTTCGTCAGCGGTCTCCTCGCTTGTATTGTCTTCTGTGCCCTGCATGGCATCTTGCACCGACAGATAGTAGTCGCCGTCTTCATCTTCGCTCATACCGTCGAGCAAAGAGTCACCCTCATTAGCGGTTGAGGGCATGACGACATAGCTGTTAGGCATCAAGTCTGGAGTTATAGGCAGAGAAACATCTATGCCAGCGCGTCGTCTGCGCTGATGCATAGCCACCGGTATCATCTTGATACCTATCGCATTGTCACTCTCAGCGTCGCGCAGTATAGGGTTGAACATACCGCACACAGTGCGCTGCTCTGTCAGTTCAGTATTCTCCGGGTTGCCGTCTTTTGGCAACAAAGCCCAAATGAAATACGACAAGCCAAACTTGAATATTGTGCTGCGACGCTCACGGGTAGACATGGCCATAGCTGCAGAATTCATATTCTCTTCGCTGTCAAACTCCTTAATAGGGTATTGCTTCAGAACCGAGAGCGGAATGGACTCGCGCCAGTCTCTATTGCCAGAGCTGTCAAACGAGTACTCAACGTTTGACGTGGCAAGGTTCTCAAGCCCGTCCTCGTCGAACTCTGCCGAGTATTCGCCCAGACACTCGTATGCCACGGCATTGTTGCTTGTGAGTTCATTGGTAGAAATTATGCTCACCTCCTTTACAAGATCGTCGAACACGAATGTAGCATTGAACCGCTTGCGAAACTCCTCGATGAAGGTGTACACCGACCAATGAGGCAGCGCCTCGTTGATCTTGGCCGTGCGCCTTGCAGAAGCTATATATATGTGTGTATAAGGAGCAGCATCGAAGTCGTTGCGCACAATCTTGTAGCCCTCAGACTCAAGGACACCCTTAAGCACATATATGAGATTAGGCTGCACGGCGAGGTTCTGCATCTGAACCATGTGGCCGTGCGGATAATGCACGCCATCAACCACGAGCTTGTTGACATTGACGTGTCTGATATAATTTGACACCTGGTCGTTAGTCTCGTCGTAGATGGGGTAGAACAGAGCCACGCCAGGTTGGCCTACACGGAAATCTGTAGAGAGGTCAACCATTATGAACTTCTTGTAGCGCTCAGCATCGACACGCGTCAAGCCAAAGCCCTGATATTTGGCTTTGTCGATGCCATGAGTAATGTAGACCTTAGGGAAAGGCACCTTGTCAATGAAATGATTCTCAAACTTCGAGTTATACTTGATGCGACTCTTGCCCCCGACAATCTGCATCTTGACAGTGCTGTCAGACACGCTTGTAATCGTGCCCTTGCCACTGATGAAGAGACGGTTGTCGGCGTAAAGCTTGCAGTCGTCGAACGACTTCGAGCGCTTATGCACGTCAAAGCGGTGTATGTTGGCGAACAGAACCTGATTGGCGTGTATCGACATCGGGAACGAGATGTCGTAGGTGTATGACCCCGAGTCCTCGATGTATTGGTTGGCATAAGTCACCTTAATCTTGTCAGACGCAGAAGGATATGCGGTCTGGCCGTTGATAGTGCAATGTATCATTGTTTAGTTTGGAGTTTTGAGTTTTGAATTTTGAATTGTCGGCGGAGCCGATGTTGAATTTTTGAATTTTGAGTGTTGAATTAGGTGCGGGCCTGCATCTTCTTGAAGTTATCGAGGTTCTTGGCCACACCGTGCGGACCATCGATGTAGACCTTAGCCTCGATGCCCTCGGCTATCTGAGCTGAGAGCGCACCGATAGTGTTGCGGGTATCATCGAGCGCAGCCTTAATATCAGAGTTGTCAGTGTTTACCACAACCGAAGGAGCAGACACCACGGTAGCCCCACCTTGCCCGACTGAACGCGAGATGTCGGCAGCTGTAAGCGACGACACCGTATTGTTGCGCTGTGCCTCGTCGATGAGACGTAGAGCAGGCAGGATGCTTGGGTTATTGACCGCATTGTGGTTAGCCACGAACTCGCCCTCATGCACCACACCAGCCTCACGGCGATAGCGTGAACCGCCAGTGAAGCCACCCTCATAATAGCCGGCAGCCTGAGCCTGCTGTTGCTTTTTGATGGTGGCAATCTGCAACATGCCAGCTGCCACAGCAGTAGCGGCAGCGATAGGAGCGAGGATATGGCCGACAATAGGCACAGCAGCTGCAGAACTATATGCATTGATAGCAGCCTGCGCTGTTTGCGCAGTAGCCTGCGCTATTTGTATTACCATAGCACGTTTATTGGCTTTTTTCTTGGCAGCAGCCAGCTCCTTGTCACGCTTCTCCTCGATAGCTTTACGGCGAGCAGAATTATTGCCAGCAGCTTCAATCTGCTTATCGTACGCAGCATTAATCTTCGCTGTCTCGGCATCAGCGCACGCATTAGAATACGATAAAGCGCCAGACAACATTTGATTAACGCTATCAAAAGCCTGCTGCATAATGGCTCTACGAGCTTCGGCCTTCTGGCGAGAGATTTCTGTCATCTCCTCCTCATACCTTTCATGTGCATCTTTTTTCTGCTGCTCATTACTCTTCATATCCTCTAGTTCTCTATCGAGGAGCCATTTGCGCTCAGCGTACTCGTCGCCCCCGAACTCCTGAATAATAGACAGGCGGTCGCGGTGATATTGAATCTCAGCCTCTCTCATCTTCTCATTATATTCCTCTTCTGTGATAAGACCTTGAGCACGTTGTTGTATTAATGAGAGCTGCTCGGCGTTAAACGCACGGGTCTGAGCATCGAGCCCCTCACGCATCTGGCGCTCATTGACAGATACAAGACGTTGAGCCTCAGAGATGGCTGCGTCTACCATCGACTGTTGAGTGCTGGTAGTGTCTTGGCCGTATTTAGTTTGCAGATCGACAAGACCTACATAATAAGCCTGCTTTTTCTCATACATCTGCTTGTTGTACTCATCCTCGGTAATCTGACGATTATAGAGCTGCGTCTTGAGTATGAGCTGCTCATCTTCGAGGTGGGCTTTAAGATCTGCAGCCTCCTTCTCATACTTCTCTTTTTTTGTATCTTTTTTACCCGAACCGCTACCCGAACCACCAGTGTCAACGCCAGTACTACCGGCTGATGACACGGAACCGCTGCCGTTAACGCCCTGTTTAGTGCCCTTTATAGTCAAGTCAGTAACAGCCTTGCTCAGGTGTTTGTCAGCACGCAATAAAGCATCGAGCGCTCGGTCTTGAGCATCGAGAATACGCTGTTCGCTCTGATTGTTGCTAAGTCTACCCTCGTGAATGCCACGCTCCTGCATCTTCTGCTGATACGCATAGCTTGACCAATGCGTAGTACGGCTGCCGGAGCGATATTCGCCATGTTTGTAGACATCAGGGTGGCTCTCTATCTCAGCATTGACAGCCTTGATAGACCCTTTTATGCGCCCTTCCTTAGATTTGAGGTCGAGGCGTTTCTTGGCTATCTCCTTCTTTTTCTCGTAGATAGCCTCTGCCATGGCAGCTCGGTCGAGATTGTCAATATAATCTTTGATAGCCTTGCTATTATCATTAAAGAGTGCACCCTCTTTTGATATGGATGCATGATATTTCGGCACTATCTTCTGAAGTTCAGCGATAGCACTACGACGTTCAGCTATAGAGTAGGCATTAGAGCGTATAATCTTCGTAAGCTGTTGGATGCGCAGTTTCTCGTCGGTGTAGCTATCAGCAACTTTTTTGCTGAGCTCTTGCTGTTGCTTCTGCACAGCATTAGCCTCTTTGACGCTTTGAAGATTGTCGTGCAGAGCCTTACGGTGCCCTTGCCAAGCCTTTATAGCATAATATATAGCCACGCCGACAGTAGTCAGTACAGTAGCGAGCGCAGTCCAAGGATTGGTAAAACTTGCTATTCGCGCTGCACGCATGACTACGATATAGCCTTGCACACCTTTGGTCAGCAGCGCCCAAGTCGCCTGAATTGCAACGAGAGCCGCACGTAGTAGGTTAGTAGTCGCCGCATAGGCATAGTCGAGCGCCATGGCCGTCTTGCGCACCACCAACAGAGCCTTCTCTTTGATAATAGAGACAGAGAGAACACCGTTGTAGAAGAGTATTGTCGTAGTAAGAACCGTCAGAACGCTGATATGCTTAGACACGAATTCGGTCAGATAGTAAAGAGTCTTGACACTGAGCGAAGTGAGCGATATCGAGTATTTGGCAATAGGCATCAGTTTTTCGCCGAGTTCGATGCAGAGGTCAGAAAAACGCTTTTTTGCTTTGTCAAGTTCTGCCTGCACGGTTTCATTTTGCACGTTGAACTCATTAAGCACACTCGTGCCCTCTTTGTACGACTGCGAAGCGATAGCCTGAGCTTCGCGCACCTGGTCAAGATGCGAAGCGACAGCAGACAGAACGCCTACAGCACGAGTGCCATCGAGTCCCATTTGCGAGAACATAGGAGCCAGTTGGTCGAAGCCACCGCGGTTTGACATAGCCTGCAAAAACTCAAGAAGCGCACCGTTAGCATCAGTCTTAAGCATATTCGTAAACTTGCTCACCTCGATGTTGGCAAGCTTTGCAAACTTCATCGGGTCTTGAAACATCTTAGTGATGAGCTGCGAGAACACAGTAGAAGAGGTCGCCTCCTCTTGCATATTCTGGTCGAGCGTTGAAGCCAGACCCATAATCTGAGCCTGCGTCATACCAGCTTGATAGCCCACGCCCGACAAGTCAGCAGTAAAGTCAACGATATAGCCAGCACTGGCCGACGAAGACTGTGCGAGCTCGTTGACAGCAGAACCCGTGGCGAGCATAGCACCACGCAGACCCTTTGTCTTGTCTTCGCCGAACATCTGTGCGAGCTTGCCGATTTTGGCTACAGCGCCGTCACCAAGATCGTCGCCAAGAGCAATGTTTATTTTGTCAGCACCGTCGACAAACTCTTCGATCTTTTCTCGGTTGGTAATACCGAGACGACCGGCATCTTGAGCGAGCTTGTTAAGGTCTTCGCGTGCAGTACGGGTATTGAGACGCTTGAAGCTCTCATTCATCGCCTCCACCTCCTCGATGGTCTGCCCCGTGTATTTGGTGACGTTATACATCTCCTGATTCATAGCTGCATACTCATTGGTGCATTTGCGGATGGTCAATGACAAACCAGTGACAGCAGCAATACCTTGAGTAATAGCCCCCCAGTTAACGTTGAAAAAGTCGGTAAAGCGCTGCCATTTGCCCTTTGACATCTCCTGCTCCTGGTTGATAGCAGCGATTTCTTTTTTCAAGAGTTTAGCCTTATTAGCCAAATCTCTGTAAGCCTCAGAGTTACGGTCGGTATCTTTAAGTTGCTCGTTAACTAGTCGTAGTGAGGTTTCGAGCTGACGCAAAGAAGAACCGCTGATATTTCTGAGTGTAGTGTCAATAAGCTTATTCTCCTCGGCCCACTCGGCAGCACGCTGTTGTGCAGCAGCAATATCGCGGTTATATTGCGCCATTGTAGCAGAGCTGGAACGCTTCAGCTCATCGATACGGACTGTACATTGTGCGATACGTTCTTGTATCTGTTTGTACTCTTCTGGCGATGCAGCTGCTTTAGCTTGTTTTTTGAGTGCACGTTGAGCGCGCTCAACCTCGCCGAGCGAAGCCTTTGAAAGATTACTGACCGTCTCGATAGTCTTCGCGACGTTAGATTGATAAGACTTAAGGCCAGCTTCGGCATTTTTAATCTGTTTATCGAATTTATTAATATCCTGGACAGTCGAGTCTGGACTCTTGAGAGCCTCTTCTTTTTTCTTTTTAAGGTCGTCTATCTTTTTCTGCAGCGCTTCAATCTCATTTTTAGCTTGCTGCGTATTGAGCTTGACGACTGTTTCGAATTGTTGGGTTGTTGCCATAAAAAAATGCTACTAATGGTTGATGAGACCAAAAGTAGCACTTTTATTTTTCCAAATAAAATACCATAATAGTTACTTGTTTTTTGGTTGACCCAATGCGACAAGAATAACAGTGATGACCCAAATTATTAAAAGTCCAAAAAGTTCCATAATAGCAGACGATTTGATTATTACACCACAAATATACGAAAAGTATTCGAGGTGGCAAAGCCCATCGTCAACTTTATGTAAATTTTCTGCGCACAAAGGCTCCGATGCCAAACCAAAGCAGTAGGAAAACCACTATAATAATGATGTTAACCCAAAAGTCATTAAGCCCACCCCGCAACGAAGTTTTGTACTTGAACGGCACCGGAACCTGCACTGAATCACAGCGCACCTCTGTTTTGTAGACAGTGTCTGTTTTGCAGCTGATGCGGTCGCGCCACCGCCACTCTACACGTGTCTTGTACACCGTGTCGCCCATGGTGTATGTCTCCACATACACAGAGTCGTGTATGCGGAAGCTATCAATGCGCTGGCTGGCTTTGTAGAGCGTGTCAGTCTTATTGACCACACGCTCTACAACCACCGGCTTGCACGTTGAGCACCCTGCAAGGCACATCAATGCAAGGATGCCGAAGAAGAAACGGATAAATCTCATACTCATAAACCTTGTAGTTAGTCACGCCCAACCGACAGATACTCTGTCAGCCCGGGAATGCGCTCGATGAACTTGAAGCGCAGAATGTAGTATAGGAACGACACGATAAGCCATGGTGTGGTGTCACGCTTGAACATCTTTTTGAGGTTTTTGAGAATGTTGAGCGTGTAGAACCACAGCACTACATAAGTCACAAAGCTCACGCACTGCAGAGCACCCTCGGGCTGGTGCTTCAGATTGCCTATCGTGTAGATGGCACAGCACAGCACGAAGAAGATGGTAGCCTCTGCAATGCAGCGCAGCGCCTTTTTGAGCTCAAAATCTTCGCGGTTGGCTATAAGCCCTGATAGGTAGCCGAAGAAGAAGTTGAGGAAGAACACTATTATCAGCGAGAGCAGGTCGCCCTCGATGGGCTTGAGGAATGCCCAGACGGCAATCGTGATGCCCACGAGCATATGACGGATGTTATCTATCATAATACAAACTTTTAAGCATTAAACATTGAAAATATGAGCAAAGATACCGATAACGAATCGATTGTAAAAAAACGGCGCACCCGACAATTCAAAACTCAAAACTCAACATTCCGCCCAGCGGGCGGCCTCCCACTTACGTCTTTTCAACAGGCCGCTGAGTGGCACACCTCCTGCATATACCCACTTCAAGAACTCACGCTGGATATCAGCGGTGGCAGCGTTGCGACGAACCATTTTAAACAGAGTGGAGCTTTTGAAATTGCCTATGCCCAGGTTGAAGCAGAAGTCAGCACACGCGTCAAACCTCCCTTGCGTCTTGCAAATCTCTGGTATGGCTGACAGAAACACTTCAATCGGCTCAAGGTCAGCCCTCAGCCACTCCTCAGCCTTAGCCTTGTCGCACACCGTGCGAGCCGTCACACCCTTAGTATGACCGTACCCACACGTCCATCGACCCGCCGCACACTTGTAAGCCTTAGCCCGATACCCCTCCATCTGCTTAATCTTCTCAATCAATACGTCACTTGCTCTCATATCAGCGGTTTTTCCAAATGATTTTATCATAATTTACTTGTTTTTAATCGTATAATGAATAGATGGGGAAAGCTGCACTGGTTATTACTGTATTGGTTTCTGGCAGTGTTATATAGTAATCAATAAGAGAATCATCACCCAGTGAGCAACCCCATACAGCATCAGTTCCTTTCTGTGTAGAAGTCCAATACGACATATTATATACTGGTGCGTTATTCGGATCAATATCCGTCAATAGTGAGTGAACAGTGCCGAAGTTTTTCTGTATTTCTATGGCTTCACCTCCCGACATGAGGTGGCCTTTTTTCCCATTTCGAAAGACGTAATCATTACATTTACTTGCAGCAGTATCGAGACCTGCATTCGCCTTCATGATGGCTGCTGTATTTGCTGCACCAGCAAAGTCCTGAACAGCTGTAGTTACATCATTAGCAACTGTGCATCCATCAATAAGCCCATTTTTATTACTCCATTTAGTTTCAAGGAATAATTGAGTTGCTATTACAATAGCCACCTTATCTGTAACGAGCAGTGCGCCTACTATATCAGTTTTATTTATAACATCTCCCACTGTCCTATATAACTTGTCATTTATATCAATGACAAACACACCAGTCTCCAAAGCCTTATACGTAAACGTCACCTCTCTGTTATACAGTGGTGACGGAATGTACTTCAACGCCTTTGGCTTTGCATACATCTTTACAGCACTAACCTCTATCGTCACTTCTCTATCACACATCACCTTAACGTTTATAGGAGTACCCTGCCAAGTCTCTTTGGTATATACAATTCCTTTACCCCTCACAGTAACAGTCGCGCCAATCAGCCCGGAGTCAGACTCTCCCTTGTCACTCACAAGCTTAATGACAACAGTCTCCCTCATGTCGCTCTTTTTTAGATACCCCTTCTGCTGCAGCCAGCTCTCGTCTACACCGCCGCCGGCATTGCCAACCATATCCTCTACCTCCTTTTTAGTGTAGTAGTCGCTGAGAGCCGTTGTCGGCACATACTCTGTATGCTTATGCCCCGTAAGCGCATAATTGTCGTGTGTGTGGCTAACAGCTGCATACTCGGTATGCTTGTGAGTTGTCAAGGCATAATTGCTGTGAGTATGGTCAGCAGCTGCATACTGCGTGTGAGTGTGCCCCATCAGAGCATAAGCACTGTGCGTGTGCGAGCTGACATCACCCGTCAGCACACCCTCTATGGCGCCCTTCGTCAGCGTATACTGCGACGACACCGACATGCCACTGTCCTTGTATGCCCCGCTCGCCTCGTCCCATATCCACCACGATGCGTTTTTGATTATCGGCGATTTGCCGTTTTCGCCACGGTCGCCTTTAGCGCCTTGAGCACCCTGCGGCCCGGTTGCGCCCGTAGCGCCCCTGGCACCCGTCTCGACCTTCGCGCCCTGCGGGCCTTGCTCTCCTTGAGCGCCCGTAGCACCTCTCTCGCCCTTGTCGCCCTTAACGAGGATGTCGGTTTTCTGGTAAGCCTTGGTCGCCTTGTTCCACTCGTACACGTAGTTGTCGCTGCCGATTTTCGTCGGATGATTGGCGGTGTCATTGGCGTTGTCTATCGCCGCCGACACCTCATTAATCCTCGCAACCTCCTGCGTCCACTCCTCGCGCGTGCCGCTGAAGCCGTTAGCCTTCGCCACGTCATAGGCGTCAGTGCCTTTAAACTGTGCGCCGTCAGTGCGCATACATATACTCGTGCCGTCGCCCTGCTGGCGTATCAGCAGCAGCGTGTCACCATCTTTTACGCCCTCAGCCTTCTGAAGCTTCGTAACGTCTACAATTTCATAATCTGTCATATCTCAATGTTTTTTTATCTTATGTCTACTGCTGTATAGGCGGCGTCAAACCGCTATTTGCACTAATCTGCATTTCCTGCCAACTGAATATTTCAAGTCTCGTTATGACCGGCTTCAAGTACGCGGTCAGCTTATCCTGCTTCATCCAGCCGCTGAAGTAGCAGCGTGGCATCATCATTACCTCTGTACCATCAAGCAGCAAGATATTACCTTGCATATTATCCTTGATTTTAGCATCAGCAGGTATATACGGACCAGTAGCAACATTTGTAAGTTTGCCATTCTCAGCAAGAGGCCACTCCTTTGTAAAATAGACACCGTCTGCAGCTTTTGTCAAATCCAAATTATTACCAAAACCTCTACGTGAGTCATCATCCAAAACAATCGCGCCATCGACACGTGGAGCACTGTACAGATACAGATGCGTCAGATTTGAATAGCCAAGATTTTTAGACACCAACGTACCCGGCTGAGCATATTTACCAAACAGCAATCTGTCATTTGCCTCTGTATCAGCAATATCAAAATCAAGACTATATGTGCCTTTACTGCTAGTGTACGTCTTGCGCTTAATATACGGCGCCGTCAAGCTAGTGTTGCGCACATCTATCCACTCTGAGAATATCATTGATGCTTTCTGCGTGCTTATTTTTGCCAGACCCGCAGGGCCTAAGTCATACAGCATATTGCCGGCATTGTCAAAATATTGCATCACAGCATATCCGTCGCTGTTAACGCCGAATTTGATGTTAGGCACACCTCCACGCCCAAGCACAGCAATCATTCCGTTTTCAATCCTCACAGCCGCTTCTGCGCCCTCCGTTTCAAGCCGTTGCGCCTTTACCAGCGAAGCGTTCAATCCGTTCTCGTCAAACACAGCCACCTCCTGCCCCGAACGGGTGCGGAACCTGGTATTATCCGCCGTCATCGTAATCTGCTTGCTGTCAATGTCGATGCCAGCTTCAAGCAGCTTGCCTGCCACGCTCTTGTCCTCAATGTAGTCAGTCTTCGTCGCACGATACTCAGTCACCGTAGCGCCGTATTCGAGCTTGGGCTGAGAAATGTAGAGGTCACAACCCTTCAGGCAGCGTATCAACACTCGGCTCGGCAAATTACCGCCAACAACACGCCAGTGCACCCAGTATCGTTTCCATACATAGTCTTCCTTAAACTCCACCTGAGCATTGCCGTTAGCTGCCGTGTGTTGGTTAGGCCCGTTTACTCTGTCCAGCACCTCGACAAACACCTTCTCTGTAGTGTCGCTTTTGTAGAAGTAAGCAGTAAATTGACCGCCCTTGTTGCCCTTCGCCATAAACGAGAACATGTAGTCCTGCCCCTGCTTTACCACATCAGCGCCTAATCCCCATTCCAGCATATCAATTAGATTGACATCAGTTGCATATTGAATGTCAGTATTCAGCGTCGGGAACCCCTTATATGACTGTCTGTTAATTTCATCGTCACTGTTGTCACGAGGATGCAGAGCGCTATAGCTGTCGGCTCTTACCGTCAAGTTACCGCCTTGCACCAGCGTATCAGTATTATCAAGCAGATTGCCACCGATATAGTCCACATCATCCTCCGACAACGACCAGCCTACATATTCATCGCCCTCAACGAGCATGGGCTGACAATACCAGCAGTGTATTTTATCATCGTTGTTTTTGTCACTTGTTGTTGTACAGACAAGTATTACTTCTAAGTATTCCATCTGAGCATCTTCTGGAATCTGGAATGCTACTGTTTTTAGCTCCCAAACATTATTGGCTGCAAATTCAAAAGAACCGCTTCGAAATGCCGTGCGATTACTATCATCATGCTTTGTAGTTTTCGTTGGTCTATACCATAATTCGTAATAACAATAAGCATACTTGGAGTCGCGTTTAGCCCAAACTGATAAGGTGTATGTTTGGCCTTTTATCACTTTAATATTACCACTTATGTCACCACACCAAGACACCCATGGGTACTCCCCATTTGCACCTTCAAGCAAAAAACAATTGACTCCATCTATTCCATTTAGTATTTGTATTCCTGAATTTTGCCTTATCGAAGGTAGCACTCCTTCACCCTGCCTTTTCAGCGCACTCCCCACAAGCATATTCTTCCTGCCCACAGCCGTCTGCGACACCTTCAGCGCAATATTACGTGCCGTCTGCTCAATCTTCGAGTCATACTGCGTCAGCTCATTACGCATGCCCTCGACACTGTTGCTAATCTCCGAATACTTCGACGACAGCTTCTCCGACGTGATAGTCAGCTCGCTCCACACCGCCGACACATTCACATTCACCGTCAGCGTAGCGTAATAATAACTATTGTTGGTAGAGCTATGAATCCTCACCGTAGCCGTAGCCGTAGTGCGGGGAATATACCGCTTAGTGCTGCCCACCATATACTCGTCGCGCACGATCGAGTCAACCACGATGCGCATTCTCGACGTGCCCCCGTCAGCAATATGCGCCGTACAGCCCATCATGTCAACCACCTCATATCCATCACACTCGTTGACGATAGACACACCCTCACGCTCAATCCTCACATCAGCCTTCACCTTCTCCCCCGAGCAGTCAACACGAGGGTTGCCGCTCGCGTCCTTCACCGTGTCCACCGTCAGCACCGACGGATTAATCACCACCACGGCAGCATCCTTGCCGTCCCAGCCGTCAGCACCGTCAGCACCAGGCTTGCCGTCCGTTCCAGGCTCACCGTCAACACCCTGCTCGCCGTCGCTCACCACAGCAATGTCACACTCCGCCAGCATCTTCTCCGCATCCTTGAGCATATAAGCCTTAATCTTCAGCGACTTCACGTTGTACAGACCCCTCGTGTGCACATCAGTCAGAGCCATAGTCTCCACACCGTTGCCGTCCTGCCACACCACGTCAGCCATATATTTCACGTCGCTGCTGCTCAGCAGCTCTGTCGTATTGCCCACACGCTTCACCGTCTCAGCCCCGATCACCTCCGGAGTCGTCGACCGTGTAGCCGTATGCCTCACTATGCACTGGCAGCTCGGCACGACAGTGTACATCACCACATAAGGCTCAATGATGTTGTCCACGCTGTTCGTGAACAGCTTGAACCTCCGCGCATTCAGCAGCACCAGCTCCGGCGATATCACACACGTCACCTCCTTCCACTGGTACGGATTCCTGACCGGCTCCCCCGCGCTGTCCTTAGCGTCAGTCTCCCACAGCGCGCCAATCTGGTGATACATCGTGATAGCAGGAGCCGAGTCCGTAGCATTGTCCTCAGTCGATGTCGACAGCTTGATTACATTGCCACGGCTCTTCCACCTTATCTGGTCGCCCACCTGCACAATCACATCGCCCGCAGCAGGAGCATCCGGCTCGCCGCCGTTCACCGCCTCATAACCGTAGAACACCCTCTGCGCAATCACGTTGCCCCCGTCGCCAGTCGTCCTGCCCTCCTGCTGCTCATACAGCTTGGCCATCGACACCAGCTCGCCGTCATACACCGTAGCCACAGCCACACCGCCCCAGCGCAGCACCCTGCCCGTCTCGTCAGCCAGCACCCTCACGCCCTTGTTCGGCAGCATAGCCTCGCCGCCCACAAACTCCCGCACGTTCGACAGAATCACATAGTCATACAGCTTCGAGTCCTCAAGCACCTCCTGACCCACACCAATCACCATGCGCCAATAGTAGCGGTTCTGCAGACTCTCCGACTCGTCTGCCTTCACGTTGAACGTCTGACACAGCGCCATCATGCCCACATGCCACCAGTTCATAGTCCTCGTAGTGCCGTCATCAGCCAGAGCGTAGCACTTGTAGGCAATCACCCTCTCGCCCGCAGCGTCAAACACATAAGTCACCTTCGCAATTGTCGAGCCGGCGTTCGAGAAGATGGTCGTGCCCCCCGAGTACGACACCTTGCGCACCTCCAGCTGCGCAAAAAACGCCTTGATGCGAGTCACAAGATAGTCAACGAACAGGTGGCTCTTGCCATCCTCGCCAATATACAGGTCGAAGCCCTGCGCCCCAACGATCACTCTCTCAGCCAGCGTAGACCGGGCGTCATGCACACGGTCTACCGTCACGTCGCTCAGCACAGCCCCGCCCTTAGCGTCAAGCCCCATGTCGCCCTCGCCCAGCTTCAGTCCCTCCATAAAGCGTATCATCTTCTGTGCCGTATCCGCCTTGTCTTTGCGCAGAAAGTTGCCACCGACATTCTCCACACGCCCCAGCAGCGACAGCATAGCATTGCCTATGCGCTGAGCCGTATTAGCATGAGTGCGGCGCTCGTCGCGGATGCCCTCAAGCTCTTTTTTTATAACATCATTATCTGTAGCCATATTTTTACATTTGCGAAACACTCCTGTCAATCGTATTCTGTCCGCCCCCGAAGAGCTGCCACAAGAACGACGACACCAGTCCCTGGTAAGTCTGCCCGTAATAGGCAGCCTCGAATTCATTCAGACGGTGTAAGGAGTACATATATTTTTTACTGAACCAGTCACGTTTCTGGCGGTGGTGAGGATTCGTCTTCCAGTCCTTCAGAAACTTCAAGTCGCCACCGTTGCCACGGCTGTAGCCATTGCCCACACCACGAGCCACGTAGATACCATACTCAAGGAAACGGTGCTCAATAGTAGTCACAGCACCCGGATGCACCACACCCTGCACCGATCGCGAGAGCGCACCCGTATCGTACACTGGCGGAGCGAACTGCAGCATCTTCTCCTGCCACATCTTCACCATAAAGTCGCTCCACCCCTGCACCCATCTGGAGTGCTCAGCCTCCGACATGTTATTTAATCCACTCCGCTCTGTCATAGCTTATGTCTATAGGTTGCTCGTTGCGTATCATGAAGTACAAGCCCGTCACACCGTTGTAAGAGTAGCGTGGAAGCTCGTTAGAGTAGACATTGTTAAGATCGAGAAAAGTCAAACGGTCGTCGCCCAGCTGGTCACGGTCATAAATCAGTCGCGAATGAAACTGGCGGAACAGACGGCGGCACATATTCAGCTTCTCTTCACGGTCTGTCATGTCATCAGCACGATAGCCGGCGAGTATGAACACCGTATACACGTCACGACGGAAGAAGCCGACACCATTACTGAAGGTCTGCTGCGAGGTCGTGTCGTCAACCATGATGAAGTTGCGATGCTTCTTGAAGCCCTGCATAACGCCGTCGATGGAGTCCGGACCCGAACAGAGACACGGATAGAAGCCTTGCTCAGAAGCGAGGCGGTTGTCAGCAGCCAGCTGAGTGAAGTATTCGAGAGCAGGAAAGAGGTCTTTCATAATGTGGAATGTTGAGTGTGGAATGTTGAGTGTTGAATGTTAAGTGTTAGGCGTTGAATGTTAAGTGTTGGGATACTTGCGCCGGAACTCTTCTGCCTGCTTCGCCTTAGCGTCGAGTTCGGTCAGGGCGCGCCAGCAGTCTACAGCCTTCACAGCAGCCTCCTTCGTCACGTCGCCGTCGGTCAGAGCACGCAGCTGTACGTTGATGCTCTCTATCACCGAGAGGTCCGACGTGTCATCGTCGCCTTTTGACTTCCTGAACAGGTGAGGGAAAGCGTAGGACATCACATACTTCACGTGCCCGAACCACGCCAGCACACCCACTCTCTCAGCAGCAGTCAGCGTCAGCTCCGCAGGGCGCGAGCCGTCAGCCCGTCGGTACAGAAACGAGGCGAGAATGTCAATCTGGTCCTCGTCACGGTTCATCAAGAACCGCTGATATCTCTGCTCCATGCATAGATATTCATGGAAGCTCACGATACGCCCCGTCTCAGCATCCTCTTGAAGCAGAGCGTTGACAGCCTTAAGACCCTGCACAACCTCCAACCGATTGTCCATCGTCTCCAAGCTGTCAACAAACTGCAGCTGCCCTATGAATGAATGTATCTGCCACGGCTTCAGGTAAAACACCCTCCCGCCCTTCGAGCACTTCCACCCCCAGCGGTTTTTCTCGATTAAATATATACCCGCAAATCTGATAAACATGTAGGTTTTTACAACCACCGGGTCGGCGAAAGTAGCCAGCAGGAACAGCACGTAGCGCAGCTGCTCCTGAGTCAGCTCACGCCACGAAGTAGGACAGCATAAGTTCATAATTTTGAGTTTTGAGTTTTGAATTTTGAGTTAGCCGTTAAAGAGAAAAGCCGTCGACTCCTTCTTGTTGCCGAACGTCTCCACGTGAGCAGCCTTGTACGCATCGCTCCCGTGATACAGCGCATACACCTCGCTGTTGCCCTCCAGCTCACGCTCCATACGGCGCCACAGAGCCGTGCCCCGCACGTCCTCGCTGCTCGCAGCAGCACGGTCTGTCAAGTCGCACGTCAGCTGCAGCGCAGTCGTATAAGCCGTCAGCCGGTCGTGGTCGTCACGACGGTAAGCGTCCAGCAAGTCGTCTGTCTGCTCGTCGCCGAAGCGCACACGCAGCAGCTCGTCTGTGCGCTGGATAACCGGCTGCATGTTCTGCCAGTCCTTATATGAGTAAGCCCCCGAGCTCGCCGACGCAAAGAAGAAGTAATGATCGGTATAAGTGTAGCGTATCGCACGCACAGCCTTCGCCGTGCAGCCCCACTCTGGCGAGCGCAGCAGATGCACCGTCATGGCACGCGCCCGGCACAGAGCCGTGCGCAGCTGTGCCTCAAGCCCATCGACACGCTGCTTGCTCGCTGGCGACACCGTGTCGTTGCTCACTATGCCGAAGCCCGTAGGCGTAAGCACCAGGTCCAGCTGGCGCAGCACCGAGAGAAAGCCGTCAATGCACACCATCATCTTAAAGTAACGCTTTAAGGCAGTGCCCTCCTCAGCAGCCATAACCTGCTGAATGCCAACATCGCCAAGCAGTGAGATGCAGTAATTGTCGAGCGCCGTATCGATAGCAGGCTTCACCGACTCATACACCTCGTCATGAGCGCTCATGCCCACCGGCAGCGACCACTCAAAGTCTTGTTTCTCAATTACTATGTCCATAGAGTTAAGTGTTAAGTGTTAAGTGTTAAGTGTTAAGTGTTAAGTGTTGGCGCTGGCGTTGGCATCGCCCGACACCTTCTTCGCATCCTTGTTCTCGTCGAGCGTAGTCAGCATCAGCATCGGCACGTCTACCGTAGCCCGCTCGTGCCACTCGTTGTAGTGCAGAATCACATGATAAGGCTTCGTCATCACGTCGTGGCAAGGCTTCTCAAGCGCCTGCTTCAGCGTGAAGAGCTCGCGCTTGTCGCTGCCCGAGTTGTTCATCTGGCTCTTGCCAGGAGTAGCCCCCACAAGGTTCGGGTGCACCCCGTGCGCAAAGCACAGAGCATTGGAAGCCTCGCTCATGTCGTCGCTCCAGTTGCCGCCCTCCTTCTTGCCGGCATCGTTCAGGGGCACTATGCGCACCATGCGGTTCTCCTTGCCGTTAGGGTCTACGTAGTAGCCGCTTATCATAGCCTTGCCCGCATTCTCAATGCCCGTCACGAAGTCTATGATGTTCTGCTTCTCCTGCTCCTTACGCTCACGTCGCTTGCGCTCGTCGCTTATGCACTCGTTGTCACACACATTGTCCCAGTAGTCGTCGTGCACCTCAATCTGCACCCTCGGAGCCGACGTGTTCTTTATCATGTAGCGCTTGCCGATGCCTATCAGACGATATATGTCAAACCACGCATCTCTGAATATCGACGAGTAGTAGGGCAGCGGATACACCTGGCAGCCCGGAGTCGCCATACGGCTCACGATCGCAAACTTGCGGCACTTCGTCGGCTTCAGCTTCAGCCCCGTAGCAGGGTCAGGCTCCAGCCCCATGCGCACACGCAGGTCGCCCAGTGGGTCCCAGTAGTCAAGCAGCTCTATACACTCTATGTTCTGCTCGTCGAAGAAGCCCAGCCGCCAGTCGCCGTAGAACACATGCTCGGCATTGCCCGACGGCGTGTTACCACCATACTCAAAGCGGCAGTAAGCTGCATCCTTGTTGCGCACCTTCACAATCCTGCTGCCGTCGCGCGAGAGGATTATCACAGTCACCGAGAACGAGTAGAACTTCATGTCCGTAGCCTGCTCCAGGAACACCTCCTGCAGCGAGTTGCGCAGGCAGAAGTCGAGAATCTCCTTGTCGCTGACATCACTCTTGGTCTTGCGGTCAACGAAGCGCAGACCCTGGCCGTAGCACGAAGTGACGTTGAACTGCTGGCACTGGGCAGTCACCATATTGCTCATAATCTCTTTGCGCACACGGTAGGGCAGCTGGTCGTCGCCGCCCCATTGCACATATTTGTATGCACGGCCACCCACCTTGATGTCGCGGATGCCCTGCGCCCCCGGCACATCCTCGTCGTCGAACACCTCGCACGAGTCGCCGCCATACTCCGAGTTCACCGAAGCTGCAGCACTCGAAGCCCCGAAGCCCGACGGCACGATATGGTAGCGGCGGAAGCCGTCAGCATCAGGCTCGACCGAAGTCGCCTGCAGAGTAGTATTAGTTTTAGTCATAAGAACACACGTTTATTGTTAATGAAGAAGATGAAAATCTGAGGCAGCGTGCGCAGCTCACGGTTCTTGGGGTTGCGCAGCCTTATGTAGCCGCCACGCCAGTTCACGTGATGCACCAGCCACCCCTTATAGTGCAGCACCTTGCCCGTGCCCCCCTCCCACGCCGCCACGTCTACCAGCGTGCGGTGTTGGTAAGCCTGGTCAAGCAGGCGCAGCATGTCGCTGAAATGAATAGCACCCATAGAGAGTTTTGAATTTTGAGTTTTGAGTTTTGAATTGTCGCCTTCGGCGATTTTGAGTTTTGAATTTTGAGTTTTGAATTCTGAATACTCAATTCAAAATTGAATAATTCAAAATGCGCGTAGCGCACAATTCAAAACTCAAAATTCACAACTCAAAATTATTCAAAAGTGTTGTCGAATGTATTGTCGAATATACGCCCCGAGCGCAGCACGTCAACGACGTTGTGGTTGCGCTGCGCATACTGGTACGTGAAGGTGAAGCGGGGCAGCTCGTCGTCGTCGTTGCTGTACTCCGACTTCGAGTCTGTTATGGTCACCTCCTTGCCCACGTTAGGATGCCCGTCTTTGAAGTTCACCACGTGCACCTCCTGCGAGCGCAGCAGTTCGTCGGCCCAGTTCGCCATCGCGAACGTCATGATGCCCGTGTCTGCCTTGAACTGTCGGGTCTCCACGATGTTGTAGTTGCGGTTGTAGCGGCCTATGTAGCCGCTGTCACGCTTGTACGACGGAGCCACCGTATGCGTACCCGTGCAGTAGAGCAGCTCCTCCACACCGAACGAGTTCACGAATACCAGAACCGGGGCGCAGTCGGGCTCATCAAAGTCGATTGCGAACCGGAAGCTGCGCTCCCCGGCCTGGACATCATAACATACCAGAACCTTGCCGTCAGCACCGAACTTGTCTGCAGACACGTCTATTGTTGTATACTTGTCATTGCCCGCCACCACATCAGCATCAAACGTCTTCGTCGAGCCGTCGTCATATTCAGCCGTCACCTTTGCCGACTCCGTACCGATATAGTGCAGGTATTCCAGACGGTTCAGCGCCGTCACCTTCTCGCCCTCAAGCAGCGTCAGGAAGCGCTTCGCCATAAAGTCGGCGGCACCCATGCCTATGTCGGCTGCGCTATATATTATGTCCGCGCTTATCGTCTTCGTGTCAGCAGACTCCGAGTCTACCGTCTGCTCCACTATCTTTATGCCGAGCGCTATCTTAAGGCTACGCCGGGCGTAAGGCCCCAGCAGGCAGTCGAGTTCGCAGAGCTGTATCTTACCCCCTACGGGATACAGACGCTCGTTGTATATCTCCTCGCCGTCTACCGTCATCACCACGGCAGCACGAAAACCACCTATCGAGAACTCAACATCAGGGATGTTGGCCGAAAAACACGTAGCAGGAATTGATTGAGTGACTGTTATCATTGTCTTTGTCTTTTTATTACACCACAAAGATAACAACTCGCACCCGAACCTAAGAATACAAAAAAGCGGCGTGCCCTATTCGCATAGAACACGCCGCCAGACAATGTAAAAAAATGTACTATATGATATTACAATAATTGCAAGCTACTTTAACAGACCCTTGAAAGCCTTTTGTATGCCTGCACGTTTAACGTCATCAGAAGGATGACAATAAGTGTCCATCGTAATCTCAACACCGGCATGCCCGAGTATTGAGGACACTGTTTTCACATCGACACCTTTCTCTATCATCTGGGTAGCAAAGGTATGTCTCAAGCAATGATAGTTCAGATAAGGGACGTTAGCCGCCTTGAGCATCTGCCCATACCAAATGCGCAGCGTTCGTGTGCACGTAGGCTCAGCCGATAGCGTGGCAACAAAATAATCACCAGGATAAACCTTTGCGTAAGACTGCAGTATCTTGCGGAGTTTTGGTATCATTGGAATGTAGCGGTCGGAGGAAGCGCTTTTTGGAGATTGCAGACATCTGGACATTACGTATTCCTCATTAGGGCGAAGCATTTTCTGAATTGCTTTGCCGATAGACACACACGTACGCTGTATGTGTATTACACCTTCATCGAAATCAATATCAGAAAATTTCAATCCACATGCCTCTCCTACTCGGATACCGGTAAACATAGTCACCACAACGGCAAGTCTGCCAGGAGTCGGATGCTCCTCAAACGTCTTTATCATACGCTCATATTCAGCGATTGTGAATCTTTTCACACGTTGCCTTGTCGCGTCCTTGACACGAGCCGTCACAACATCCTTTATTTTCCAATCTATTGAAGGCAGATTGCTTATACCCAAATCTTCGCCAGCATAGCGCATAACCATCCTAAATACGCGTATTAAATCAGCTATATAGTGATTGCTTGCCCCAGTATCGCGGAACCGCTCAAGACAGGCCTTCATCACATCCGCATCAAGAGAACATATATCCGCATCAGAGTCAATAATACGGGTGAACGTATTGCCAAGACTATAATAAGTGGCGACTGTAGATTGTTTAATCTCTGCCTTATGCTTGTTAAGCCATCTGTCATAAACCTCAAAAAAAGTCATATCTTGACCACCCCCTTTCATTTACTTTGTTCAACAATAATATCGCCCGCCTCTGCCTTCACAACATCGCTAAACCCGAGAGCATCGTCACTCCGGTTTAGTAGAATATAGCGGGCCTTGACGGTACCCTCAAGTACGTCGCCATGGTAGACATACCCCATTATCCCACGTATGCTTAGGTTTAGAAGCAGCAAAGGAATGGCACGGTCGGACAACTCCCATACACTAATCATGTGCTGTGAAGGATAATAGTCCCACGGTATGGCACGTCTGCATTGCTCCCACCATGCGCTTATTATAAGCCCCCCGGTGCCGGCTGTAGGCTCATGTATAGTACCCACGGTAGGTAATGCAATCTTTGCCACAATCTCGGACACCTCCACTGGAGTGAAGTCTTGTTTCTGCTTCTTGCGTTGCGCGAACTCCTCTTCATACAGCTGTCTGAACCAGTCGAAGCTCATGTCGTAGCGATTGACAGAGAGCAGCTCTCTGTATACAGCATCGCGCCGCTCTCTGTCGCCCATGACGATATTCATAGCAGCCTGCGGAAGATCTATAATGTCTTCTACGTTGAATATTCTGCAACAATCGTCTTTGTTCATAATAATCTCAATTAACCCATATAATTCATGTCGCGCCAAATCTCCCAACGTAGCGAGCCGTCGGCAGCTGTCTTCAGACGATAGCCCTTATGGCGCATATATATCACGATAGAGTGCAGGTCTACCGGCATGATGCTGTCCAGCTCGGTGGCTATGTCGTCGGTAGTCTTATACTCCGGCGTGAGCGGCTGCCCTATCTCGCTGTTGCCAGGATAGGCTGAGCGGGAGGCGAAATAAGCGTCGAGCAGCTCAAAAGTGAACTCGTCAATCTCTTGTGCCTGGTCTTTGGTCTTGTCATTGTCTTCTTCTTTCATCACAGTGCGTTTTTAAGTTGTTGAAGTTGTCTACAAAGCTCATCGACATTCTGCGCCATGTGCGCAAGGTCGCGCGCCTCAGGCAGCGAAGCCTCTATCGTGTCGTTGAGCAGATGGGTCACCACGTCGTGCAGCAGCTCGATTTTCTGCTCCAGTGCCTCCTTGTCATTCAGCCCCGCAGGGATATTCTCAATTGCAATCATTCTTCGCCTCCTTTCTTGCCCTCCAAAGTGTTGTTATATACGTCTGCCCAGCCTATGCGGTCGCCGAAGAACGGCGTGGCAAACAGATGCGTGTCCGGGTTGTCGTTGCGCACGAATATACCCTGCACGGGTATAAAGCTGATGGTGGCAAATCTGCCAATCTCATCGAAGGGATGGTCTATGTATATGTTGTTGTAGAGAATGAACTCATGCGCCACGTTCTTGGAGTCTTCGCAGCCCGGACTCATGCTTCTCGTCAGCTTCTCGATGGCGAAATAGTTGCCCGAGTGGCTTAATTTGGCTTCGAGTCTGTACAGCACCGTCTCGATGTCAGCCCTCAGTATGTCGCCGTCGCAAGTGGGGAACATGAGGCCGTTTAGGGCGCTGTTAAGCATATTGACCACCTGCTCCTCAAAACGAGTCTCAGTCTTACGGTCAGTCTTCACCACAACCATCGAGAACTGGTCGATATAACGCTCTGCGTAGTCAGAAGTCTCATTTTTAGCTTTGCCTGTAGTTTTCATGCCTCACCCCCTTTCTCCTCAGGATGCTCCACATTGAGCTTATACACGTTGTAACCCGCCAGGGCTACACACAGAGCCGTCACGAGCAGGCTCACGCCGCTCAGCGCAGCCCCCACAGTCATCAGCCCGAAAGCCCCGTACACACGCAGCCCCTCAAGCCGGGTCACCTCCATGCCGAACATATTTGTCATTACTTTGCTCTTTGCGTTGAGCCAAGCCTCGATCGAAGCCTTGCCGATGCCCAACGGGCGCAACTGAGCCGTGCGCTGGATTGATGCAGTTGTTTGCATAATTTTGATGTTGTAGCCTTATTGCCGGGAACCGCCCGGTACGGTTGACGTAGGGGTACGAAAAAAGCGGCTCGCACTTCCTCGTCTGCTACAACATCAATGCTTTTCCGCCGCAAAGGGCAATAAAAACACGTGGAAGGCGAACCGCCGTATATTTTAATTTTGCATCTCCACACGATGCGGAGTGCCCCGCATAGACAAAGGGCGTACACCCCCGTGCAGATGCGGCAAGTTACGGGCAAAAAAATAAGCCCACAACCTTAAGAAAAATATTGGTCGGGCTTGAACATATATCCTCGCCCTTTGTCTATGCGGAGTGTTCCGCATTGATATCGTAGCGATGGCAAAGTTATAGAATAAGATTGAAACGGGCAAGCGTTTCGCCGATTTTTTTTTAAAAAAGTGCCGGCAAGGAATGAAAAGGAATCAAAAGGAATCCAAAAGGAATGATTCAAGGAATTTTCAAGGAATGTCTTGGACATGTCTTGGACAAATCTTGGACACACCCCCGATACCTTCGGGATGCGTTCGGGACGGCTATAGAAAAATATCGCACACCATCAAAGAAAAAAGTAGATTGTTTTGCCCGGAAATTAGATTTCTTCACCCGAGAACGAGGCTCTCAATCTACTTTTTGGTATATTTGCAGAAAAACGCATTATTATATGAAAACAGAACAAGACATCAGAGACCTGCAGCGCAGATTAAGACGACTGGAGCAGTCTCACAACAAATGGACAGCAATCGTCACATTAATATCCGTAACATTGGCATTCTGGGCCATATCGGCCACATACACACACCACAAGCTACGGCAGCAGATTGAAGCCCGTAGCAATATGGTCGAAAATATCAAGTAGACCGGCAATCGTGGCAATGATGCCAGCAGTCACAGCCAACAGCCATTTTATCCTCTGCCAAATCCTGCGACGGCGCTCCTTGCGTCTACGCGTCATAATATCCTTATAATGTCTACGTCTCTCGTCGTCAGACATAGGATAAGCAACATCGTATATACTATCTGTAGGTATAAACTTTTTACGCTTGTGGTCTAATAACCCCATAATCTTATAAATCTAAAAGCCCCCGATGCGTCACGCACCGAGGGCCAACGAGTTCTTTCAATTATTTTAATTTCATTAAACATGAAACAAAATCAATATAATACCGCATGCTGCATTTTGTCGGCAAGACTCTTTAGCCCTGCCACAATCTGCAACTTGCGCTCTTCGCTTGGCTTGCGCACACCAATGGCATATTGTCGCATAACAGACGGGTTAAGACCAATCTCGCGAGCCACACCAGCTATGTTCACAAAATCGTAGTAACTGAACAGCGAGCCTACATCGAAGCGATACTCAATCTCAAGCTCAGGCACCTCGATGCCGTCTTCTTTTAAGTCAGCAACGGCATCTTGCCAACCGCTCAGCATATCGCCGATGGCTGCCTTTGCCGACGAACCGAGACCAAGCACACCGGTCTTCAGCTCAGCGACATTCATATAGCAAGAAAAATTCTTCTCGCCCGGCTCTCTTTTTACATTGGCAATTACTCTCATAAGCTATAATCGTTACATTTATAATGTCAAATAAAGTTCTTCCAACCCGTTACCCATTCAGAAAAGGGAGCCGCCCGGAACTTGCCGGGCAGCCACCTCGTTTACTTGATTAAAAGGCCCTTAAGAATAGACTTTGCAGTCTCATACTCAATTTCCTTACTACCATGCCTCGGGACTGATGTCCTTCCGCCTGTCTTTGGATTTACCCAAATGTCGTGTTTGGAACCATGGCGCTTGATAAAGCATCCAGCTTTTACCAAGACCCTAATCAATTCTGAATGTTTCATGTTTTGAAAGAACTATTTGTCTTGTTTTATTAAGACAATGCAAAGGTAACAAAAAAGTTAGCAACTACCAAATATTTAGCTAACTTTTTTGTTACGTTAACAAAAAAGCCCCCGATGCTATCACATCGAAGGCTCCCCTGATCTATGTAAACGTAATTCTGTAGAAGGGAGCTTCACAGCTGCCTGATGAAATTTGCAATTTGGATAAGATTACCGAATGATAATCATAACATATCTATATATTCGGCGGTATCTTCACAGACACCGCCGCGAAAACAAAATAAATTTTTTAAGTCGTATAAACAAAAAAAACTAACCTTAACTGAAACGTCTAAAGCCAATGAATATAGCTTATATATATCTATGAGTAAAATCCTAATCTACGTTAGCTCTTAATGCCTGCAAAAGTAAGACTAAAATCTGACATAAACAAGATAAATGCCAACTATAATAAGATAAATCATCAAAAAGCCCCTTGACGGTGGCTTTTTACCACTCTGGGACCCGCCGCGAAAAATGGCTGCGACGTTTTTCGCGGCGGGCGCAAAAAATCACCCCACCATTTTGTTGATGCCGACAAAATGGTGGGGATTATTGTTTTATAGCCTCCCTTCCTCGTTGTAGCTATAATATTGCCTATCGGTAACGATTACGTGGTCAACGAGGAAAATCCGCATCGTCTCGCACGCCTTTTTCAGTCTGAGCGTCAGACTGTCGTCATCACGGCTTGGGCGGTTGTTGCCACTCGGATGGTTGTGTACGAGGGTGAGCGTAGTTGCGTTGTTTATCAGAGCCTCCCGAAGAACCACACGCACATCCACAGCAGTCTCCGTCAGTCCGCCCGTTGATAATTGAAACGATTTTATCAGACGGAAGCGGTTATTCATCAGAAGCACGTGCGCCTCCTCGTGGTCAGCCGTGCCCAACATCGGGCGGAAGTAACGCCAAACGGCAGGGGCGTTGTCGAACACCTCACACTCGGAAGCAGCTTCGTGCTCGATGCGCTTGGCAAGTTCGAACGCTGCTTGTATCGTCAAAGCCTTTTTAGGTCCTACGCCCTGCACCACCTCATATTCTTCGGCTCGGCGGTTGGCAATGTCGTGAAGCTTACCGCCACACATATTCAGAAGTTGGCGAGCCTGCTGTAAGGCTGCGCCTTGGTCGTTGCCCTGCCCGATGATGATACTTAACAGCTCCACATTGTTGAGTGAAGCGAAACCGTTGTTATAAGCCTTGAAGTCGGGGCGCTCTTCGCGCAATAAAGAATTGTATGCCATAATGTTAATTGTTAAGTGTTCAATGTCAGGTTATTTGTTTATTAATATTGTACGAGCTAAGAACATCGCTCCCAATACGTTAGCGCCTACCGCTTCAAGACTTACCGCAAACTTCTCGGCTGTTGTGCCTGTAGTAATAAGGTCGTCGAAGAGTATCACGTTCTTGCCGTTGAAGAAATCGGGGTCGGTGCTGACGGCATAGCCGAACGACTCGCTGACGATGTGCTCGGGGTTGTTGTGCTTCGCCTCACGCTTGCCGAAGATGTTCACGTGTTCCGTTCCGTTCTGAATGCCCGTGCGCTTGCTTACCTCGGCAGCGAAGCGCTTGAAGCGTCTGATATATTTGGCGTTGGTAGCCGCCGGAATGCAACAAAGCACATAGTCGGCACAGCTCACGCCATACCATTTAGTAAGGCGTTCCGACACGATATTTATAGCGTAGTCGGTAGCGTCACGGCGACCGTCCTTAAACGCATAGATGAAGTTGCGGACACTCTCAGCGCCTTTGTCGGCAGTAGCGAAGCGCTTGGGAACGTATTTGTAGAAGTTGGCTGTACGCATATCGGGGAAATTTTGAGTTTTGAATTATTCTCAGAGGCGAGAAAAGAGCTTTTTACATCTCTCATCTGTAGCCCGTTTGAGAGTTTTTTTTTATTATTCACGTCGGGTCGAATTTCGCTTTTTACGCCGCACCCAAACGGCGGAGCCAAGGCGATAGGACAAGAAAATGGAGCGGAAATTTTACGGAAAACCGAGTTTGTGGAAGGAAGCCGTAGGAAGAAGAAACTCGGAAGGCTGCCGAAAAATTTCAGAGCCATTAGCACTGCGGTTCTTGGCAGACAGCCGTCCGCCGTAACTTCGCGAAGTAAAAACGATATTAGATTCTACCCGATGTACCATAGCCATAAAAAGGCTCTCATACGGATAAGCGCAAGATGTCAAAAAATCATTCTCTAACCGAGAATACCGCTATAAGGGCTTGTCCCGACAAGCGTTTTTGCTTCTTTTCCGCAATAAAAAGAAGCCGAAAAATAAGAAATGAGCGCCAAAAAGCGCACCTTTTCCATACCCGCAAAATCTTTCAGCCTAAAAATCAACGACTTAGGATGAAAGATTTTGCGGGGTGCATCAAATTCACTTTGAGCAGCACTACACCGCCCTGCGCTGCGTTCGCAATTGCCTCCCCCTCCTTGAGCGGAATATGTAGGACGAACCTCCCAATATGTGACTTTGAGAGGTTGCGAGCCAACGGCACACCCCTCATCAGCGGTTGAGCAGACCACACAAGCAGACTGGCAATTGCCACAAACAAAAAGCCCCGACACCGAAGTGCCGAGGCTGAGTGTTAAAGAACAAAGAATAAGCCACAGACGCATTACGCGCCAGTGGCAAAAGACATAAATAATAAAACCTTTACATAGGACTATTTTTCAACCACAACAAGAGCAGTATTAACCATTGTGCCCGACTCCTTGAACGACTTGTCGGGAAGCTCACGCATATATCCACCATATTGCTCAACGACATTGCGCAGCTCCTTGTACGGGCCATCATTGCGCCACAACACAGAAGCCGAGGCTATGGCCACGACCTTGCGCTTGGCTATCGATACGGCTTTTAGTATGTGGCGAGCGTCCTGACCTTTGCAGAAGGGAGGATTCATCACAATAACATCGTAAGGCTCTGACGGCTCAAACGTCATAAAGTCGTCGCCAACCACACGGAAACCTTGCTCCTCAAGTATGACTCGGTTTTTCGGGTCAAGCTCCACGCAGTCGGGCGAAGGCATAAAGCGGGCAATGTTGCCTTGGCCTGCCGATGGCTCAAGCGTGCGCTCGCCATCACGTATACCGGCAATCTCCACTATCTCACGGGCAAGAGCTTCGGGAGTAGGGAAGAATTGGAAGGTCTGACGGTCGGGGACGAATTCGCCCGAGTCGGCAATGGATGTAACAAGGTCGCCAACATCCTCTTTAAACACAAACGCCTTCTTGGCACTCGACCATTTGCCGCCGATGGCCTTCAACACTTTGCTAACACGTTCGTAGAGTTTACGCTCCAACTGTCCAGGCAGTCGCAGAAGACTGCCGTCTATCTCGGAGGTCTTAAGCACCTCCACTACTGATTTGTCTATCTTCATCGTATATATGTTTATTGGATTTTTAAGAGTCTTGAATATACGCTACGGGTGTCGGCTATCATCTGGAGCGTGTCGCTGTCAGGCGGAAGGTTCTCAAGCATATCCGCAATCTTGCCCAGTTTTTCAGACAACTCTCGCATGTGCGCCCGCTGCTCCTTTCGCTCTTGCTCTATAACAGAGATGATGCCGTCGCACGATAGAAAATCCTCCTGCTTACCCTTATAGGCAAGTATCATAGTGGCAATGGAGGTAAGGCGCGACACCAGCCACTCCTGGATGAATAGCGCCGGAAGCGTGAAGCGTATCTTCTTCAGCACATCGACATCCACCTTGTTCTGGAAACCGAGTACCACATCGTCTGCGGTATCGGGTATGGCATCGAGCAGCAGACGTGATATAACCGCCATAAGATACTGGCGCGACACACCTTGCTTAGGGCGCAAGGCGCAAACATGTTTAGACAACACCGCCGGACCATCGGCATTAACCCCCATCTTGCCAAGCGAGCCAACCACCGAAATCAGTATATCACCCTCTTCAGAAAAGACGGGGTAGTTAATCTTCTCTTTGCACCATCGCTTGGGCACAAACCTGCCTTGCACAATGTCGGAGGCACCCACCACAATAGGCAAGCCCTCGCCTTGGTCGTTGGTCTTCTTTTTGTCTACGTTCCTGCCCTGCAAAACCTCGCAGATGTCGGCAAGAGAGACGACGTTGTCAATATTGTTGCTCATACATATTGTTTTATACTAAGGCAAAGTTAGTGCTGACCTAATAGCCATCAAAATACAGCTTGGCAATTGCCAAACAAAAAAGCCACCGACGCATCACGCGCCAGTGGCAAACCAAAAACTATTATCACAAAACAACGTAGAAAAAACTTAACCGTAAGTATTAGCGACGCCAGCAGCACCCTGATATACGGGTTTGGTCTCAGCGCCTATGCAGAGTACGTCGAATGCATCAGAGCCATCGGTACGGGCCTCCAGCTTGTCTTCTTCGGTCTCTGCATACTTCTCTCCACTCTTGTCCTTCTTGCCGTTGCGCACGCCTGCGGAAGTTATGGAGATAATGAGGTCGGGATTGTTGTCACGATTTATAAGCACCTGCAGACGGGCACGACCCCGTAGCATCTTATTGATGAGAGCATTCTTCTCGACATGGTTCATCGGGTTGCCGAGGTAGACTTCACGCACAGTCCACCCCATTGAGCGCAGCGTGCGAACAACCTCTTTGTGAGGATCGTTGTAGTGCAGACCCCAGTTGGTGCCCACCATTGTCGAGTCGTAGTAGAATATAATCTGCCGACGGCGGTGGTAGCGATAGTACTCGTTGAAGTCTTCGAGCAGTTCGGGAATCTTGCGCTCGTACTTCACGAAGAACGATTTGATAACGTTGAGCTTCGAGCCCTTCACCTGTCCGACCACGAGCCAGTTAATAAGGTTGTTAGTGTCGAAAGCAATGAGTAGAGGCGAGCGGTCGTCGCGGTCGGCATCCATACGGCAGTCGTCAGGGATGGCACCATTGTCAGAAGTCACGAGATTATGGATGTTGAGCACGCTCTCATTAGGAGCCGTATAGAAGTTGACATCCTCACGCAGACCACCGTAGAAGCCGTCAGCCGATATGCTCACACGCTGACACATAATAGAAGTGGCGAATGTGAGCGGAGGGAGGTCACGCTTGGCACGTCGGATGAAGTCTTCGCCCAGGAGCGCCAAGTTCTCGATCGAGGAATACTCCTTATATAGAAGACATTTTGAGCGGAAGAAAGAGAGCTGTTGGTTAAGGTCATCGATGCGCCGCTGAATTTGCTGCTGCTTGTCAGGAGATTTGATGAGCTTCTGCTTCAGTCGCCAAATCTGGAAGACAATGCCCTCGATGACCTCGACAAGTTCAGGGTCTTGCTTATCCTTATAGCTGAGGAACCACGAGCCTTTTTTGGTGACCGGCATATCGGAAGTGATGGTCATGCCATGGTGAAGCGGGAAATGCTTGAAGTACATTTCATTGCCACGGTTTGCCTGAAAGGTCTCGTCTTTGAGCTGTTCGAAGTCTACGAACTTCGCCTCGTCGATGATGACATAGTCTAACGACATAGAGTTAGAAGTGCCCGTGCGGTCTTGCGAAATGATGTTGCAGACAGAGCCATTGTAGAATGAAATAGTATTGCTCCATTCGGCAGGCGTGAAGATAGGCGACTTCCAATGCAGACGCTTCCATGGGCGCTTGCCGACGATATAGTGGAGGTCACGCTTGTAGCCCCACCGCTCAAGATGAATTAGCAGAGAGGGCAGGATATTAGTAAGGCAGCGCTTCACGGATGGCGACACGAAGCCACCCATGGAGCCGGGCATGCCCTGAAAGCACGACTGCAGGCGACGTGCCTGGATGGCACCTTTGCCCACGCCACGCCCGGCAACAATAACCTCGTCGCGAGTATTCATAGCGAGCGTATAGTATTGCGCATCGTTGAAGTATTGCAGGTTAGGAGCAGTATTGTTACTCATCGTCATCAGTTTTTATCTCTTCACGAACCTCCTCATATTCAGCATCTTGTATAATAGTATTAGAGTACTTCTTATACAGCGCACGGATCTTGCCACGCAGGTCGGGAATGCGCTCAATGCCGAGAACCGACGGATCATCGGTCGGCTCGAAATTCTGAGGAATAATCTTGTCGAACTCAAGCTCTGGCTCATCGTCTTTGTCTGTACGGTTATTCTGCACAAGAACCTTGGAGAGTGAAGCCACCGAGCGGAAATCGCCAGCCCGTCGGGCAGCAGCAATATCCTGTTCGATGGACTTGTTAATCTTCCAGCGCATAAACTCCTTGGTAGTCTGTTGCAGATTACCGAGCAGCACCTTGACCAGATGCAGGTCTTCGTAAGCCAGCGAGCGCGAGACCTTGAACATAGCCATGTCGTATTGCACGAGGTCGTTGTCGAGCTTCGAGGGGAACTGTAGCCAGTAGGCATACATGCCACGCAGCCGATGAAGGCGCACGAGCACGCCCTCGGCAACGTTGAGCTCACGAAGCTCAGAATCGTCGAGGGTGACATAGCGAGAATATTGGTCGAGATTGACTGGAAGCATATTCGAGTTATGAGTTTTGAATGTTGAGTTTTGAATTAGCCGATAGACGACTGCGCAACTTGCAGAAGCCGTTGACACTCTTGTATAGAGTAAGGAGAGCCAGCGAGGGCAGTATCGTGCAGAGTGCGACGTAGTTCGAGTGCAGTAGTCGACGAGCCTCTGATGTAGGCGGTGCGAGCCGGATGGCCGACAGTAGCAATGTCGTCGCACAGCTGTCGCTCATCAATACCCAAAAGGGCGGAAATCTCCGTCGGGGTCATCATCTCCCTCGCATGGTTTTCGATCTCGCTCAGTAAGTCGTTGGAATAGTCCATTAAGTTCAAGAGATTTATCGACGACACCCCTCAGACCGGCCAACAGCTGATAATAAGCAGCCGTGTCTGTAGTAATCATAGTGCACTCGGCACGGTCGCCATAGGTCTGATTTTGCGAAGAAATGACCGACACAGTAATGTCAGCAGTCTTGACGAGCACAATCTTAGAGTGGTTTTGCCCCAGGAACACGTGGTCGAAGCAGCTTTGCATAAGCCGATAGAGCTGCACCGTCTTGCGAGCAGCCTTGAGGTCAGCTACGAGCGTAGCGTTGTTGATGAGCTTACGGCGACGAAGACGCAGGAAGCCAGAGAGGAAAGCGTCGGAAGTTGAGAACGTTGAAACATAAACGTCGGCACGCCCGGTCTGCTTGAGAATCCACCCGAGCAGACCGAGCGTGTGTAACCCAGTGCCGAGGTGATACTGGGTAGAAGCGTTACTCAGCGGAAGGAATGAAAACGCCCGCTTCATCGAGTTTAGCCTTAAGTTCGTCGCCGATAGGAGCCTTGTTGTCAGCAAGCACAGACACACGCTTCTGCACCTTCTTCTGCAGGGCACTGTACTCCTCGAATGCCTTGGCATCGTCATTCTTCAGCGTAGCCTCACGCAGTGAAAGCAGCTTGTCGGCATACTTAGTGATATAAGAGCGAGCGTTGGCAATCTCCTTTGCAATGTCAGCAGGAGAGAGCTGCTCATCAACATTGTCAGCATCAGGCTGATAGTCGTCGTAGCGCTGCAGTTCGCTTTTGTAAGTGTACCAAAGCTCTTTGAGCTGGCAGAGATACTCGTAGCGGTCGCATGGCTGCTCAATGCCCAGCAGCGTATTGTACAGCTGCTTGATTTTGTGCCATCGCTCGCGGTTGTCAGACCACACGCAGCGCACGCTATCAGGCAGCGAGTCGTGGTCGGCACGGATGCCCGAAGCAGCCGGCAGGAAAGACGCATCATCATCAGCACCCTCGTCAGCCTCGCCCTCTTGGTCGTGAGCCTCCTGCTCATCGACAGCAGCCTTGACCTGCGGAATGAGGTCAGCATCGAGCGCCTTGACATCCTGGAGAGTCATTTTAGCGAGGCGCATAGGCAGGAACTTCTTGAGTTCGTAGCGCACCTTGGACTCGTAGCGTTCAGGACGGCGGATTATGGTCTGGTATAAAGCCATGTTGCGGTTGAGCTTCAGAAGCATCTCCGCACCACGCAGGATAGACTCGCGGTCGTGAGACTCAGAGTCGAGCCACTCCTGCATATTAAGAGTAAGTTTGTCGTCGATCATAATTCAAACTAAAAAAGGGCAGTCGCACGATCGCTCGTGAGACCGCCCCAAAAATATGAAACACCTATTAAGTATATGAAGAAAAGCCTTAAGGAGCCACTACGACAGCGAGGCCGGTAGCGCCAGAGAAGTCGCCGTCGGCGGTCTCAATCTTGCCCGGATAGAATGGAGCAGGATATTCGTCGTCGCAGACAGCCTGAATAGTTGTCGAGTTGGTATCGGTAGCAGCCTTGCCGAGGTCTTGCGACAGAGCCAGCTCTGGAGTGAACGCCTCAGAACCGACCATGCGCGCCTTGCCGTTGCGCTGAATGAAGAGATAGACCATCTCATCGTTGTTAGCCTGAGCGATATAACCGGTAATCTCCTCCTCAGTGCCAGGAGCTACAGCTGTGCCCGTAACCTTGAAAGTCTTAGAACCGAAAGTGCCCTGCGACTCGACCTGCAGCTGCGACTCATTAGGAATGAGCGCCACCTTGTGCCACTTCTTGTCAGCAGCGAGGGTGAAGTCACTGGTATACTTAGCCACCTCTGCGAGAGACTCAGGAGCCTCGCCGCCGATAGTCGGCCACTTGACAATATCCTTCTTAGAAATGCCGTAGACCCAACCACGTACGCCTGGAAGCGACTTAGAGCCAGGAGTAAAGCAAATATCGCTGTATATAGTAGCAGCACCAGTACATTTTGCCATAATATTGAAATTTAGAAGATGAAAAGGGAGGAGAGCAGGAGACCATACGGTCGCCCTGCCCACCTATATATAGAGAATCTACAACAGCCTTAAGATTAGAGTGCCGACTTGCGCCAGTAGCGGAGAACCTCAGGCGACACCGACTCGAACTGAGTACCGAAGAAGTAGTTCATGATGAAGTCTACATCGTAGTGGTTAGTCAGCGAGCCCTTCACGAGGAACTTCTCATCATCAGTCTTCTGGTTGAAGATGAGGAAGATGTTGCTCTTAGGAGTAAGCAGCAGGAAGTCTTTAGGCACGCACGGCAGCGGAACCAGTTCGACATTGCTTGCACCGTCAAGAGTGCGCTTGTCATAAGCCTGGTTGTAAGGCAGCGAGCCGTGGTTTGTCTGATAAGCCTCAGTGTAGTAGTGATAAGACTGGTCGCTCATGAACAGCTTGAGCTGCTGAGAGCGGAGCTTGGCGCAAGCCTCGGGCGAACCAGCCTCAGACCAGTAGAAGTCTTTGATTACATCCTCGGCATTATCCTTAGTGATAGACTCAGCGCCCTCTACGAGGTTGCCCAGTTCCTTAGTGATAAGCTTCTTCTTGAGTTCGTTGGTACCGTCAATATCCATGTCGAGGATAGCCTTAAAGCCATTGAACCACTTGGCAGTCTCAGTAGTGTTGCTTGAGTCGTGCTTGGCAGTGAAAGAATTCATGAACATTTTCTCACCCACCTTCTTTACGAGATAAGCGCACACCTGGTTGACGATAGGCACATTCTTAAGGCCATCTCCCTTGGTGACGTTGCTACCCCAGATAGACTGGTAGATAGCGTTGGGGTCGATGCCCTGAATAACGTTGCCGAAGAAAGTCTCGAAGATGCGAGGGTCAACCTTTACATCGGCATCCTCGTGCTTAGTCTTAGAATAGTTGCCAATCTCAGCATTCGCCGACATCTCGCTGATAATCTCACGGTAGCGGATGCCCGTGCGCACATTACAATGCTGAGCGAGAGCCTGCATAGCGAGAAGCGGCATGATGACGAAGTCCTTGCGGTAAGTCTTGAAGCACTTGGCAAGATCTTCGGCACCATAAGTAATATTACCTACTTTTATTGAAGCCATAATTACACGTTTTTGATAGAGTTAAACATATCCTGCGCAGTGAAAGACTCCTCACCACCAGCAGGCTTATTGTTAGTCTCGTCACCAGCAGCGCCCTTGAGAGCCTTAATCTGCTCGTCTTTCTCAGCCGAAGCCTTCTGAGCTTCAGCGAGCTGAGTCTCAAGAGAAGTCTTAGCCTCGTTAGCCTCCTTGAGCGCCTTGGAGTCGGCATCAGCCTTCTCTTTGTCAGCCTTAAGTCGGTCGTCGATGCTCTTCATCTGCTCTTGAGTGAGGACCACGTTGCCCTCATCGTTAGTCTTGAAGCCGTCAGTGACGTTGAGCAGCGCCATGACGGAAGCGAAGATTTTGATCATCTTTATATTATTTTTAGTTGCGTGTTGGTTACGGAATAGGCTCTTGAGACCCTCACACGTCTTCTGAAGGAAGCTCTGAGTTGGATTGCCGTCACCGTCAACCACTGACGCCACCATAGAGGCAGCATCATCCGAGGCCTGTGGTTGCGGTAGCGGCGGTATGCCTGCATCCTTGAAATTGGTTGATATATCGTATTGGTTAATGAACTGACCGGTGAACTCGTCAGCAGCCTTCTCAGCCTGCTTGTCGACACGTATCTCATCGACGAGACCGAAGTCTAGCGCCTGCTGGGCGGTCAACCAGTTGCCTTTCTTCATCTGGGCGAGACACTCATCAACAGAGCGTCCGGTCTTGTCGGCATACATCGAGGCGAGCACATCGTCGAACGACTTGAGCGAGTCGCGCTGCACTTTGAGCTTCTCGATATACTTGTCAATCTGCTCCTTATTGCTCTGCTCATACTTATCAATGAGCACAGACACATTATGGATAAGGAAAAAGCTACCCTTAACAATGTCGATAGACTTGCATCCGAGCATGGCAATAGTAGCGATAGAAGCATTCATACCGAAAGCGTGAGCGTGCACGTTGCCGTGATCGCGAAAAGCCTGGTTAATCTCAAGGCCATCCTTGACGAAGCCACCAAGCGAGCAGAAGCCGACATGAACCTCTTTGCCTTTATTTTGATTGAGCACATAGCGGACATAGTCGGCCGAGCAAGAACTCCACCAACTGCCGATAGTGCCGGAAATGACGAGATTATATTCCATTTGCAAAACTTTTTATGCAAAGATAACACATAAGATATGCTCTTTGAAAATACCCTAACCATATACATTAGGCACGATATACGGCGGAACGTGTAGGCTACGATGGGTAATAGTGACCTCTACGAGCTGATTGTCTTTGACCGACTCAGGGCACGTGTCAGTAACCTCAATGACCGTGAACGGCCTGACATGAGAGCCGACGAGGAACTGCCGGTCATCAAGCAGCGTCACACGGAAAACGAGATGCCGATGATGAAATCGCAGCAGATCATCGGTAGTGAGCAGCTTAATAGTGGTAGTAACCACCCTATTGCCATCATCCGGCTTGGTAGACGACACCATAGACGGGTGCTCCTTGACGCACACCGGGAACCATGTGACCTCAGACGGGATGCGCACCCTGCGCGGGCTCAAACGTCGCATAAGCTTCAAGTCGACGTTGAAGGCATACTCTATAGCCTTGATGATTTTAACAGATTTCATAATTTTGAGCATTTGAACGGCTTCGAACGGCCGTGAACAAAACAGGCCTTCTTGTCGTTATGATTTATAGATATTTTAACACTAAAATCAGTTGTCTTTTTCTCTTGACGTGCGTCGCAGGTCAATGCCTGACTTGAGGTAAGAAGAGCGCATGCGCTGAAAACGCATCTTGACGGTATCCTCGTAGTCGATGCTGATGCCATTATTCTCGCACCACGCACGCACAGCCTTAAGCAGAGGGCAGCGCAGTGCCTCGACCCCATTAAGGTCGTGCCACAGCTGTAGTCTGAAAGTGTCTTCGATGCAATCGACCAATGCAGCTCGTGCGTGAGTGCCGAGATAGTTGTATGTGATGACCGGCTTCTGCTTTGAGTCTGGGATGCAGACCGCCACCTCGCCCTCGCCCTGCATCTTAGGTATGCCACTGGGCTGGCGTGTCAGGAACCTACGGATGCACGCATTCTCTGCGCTTTGGTCAGGGAAGCGGACAGGAGTGCCATAGTGGAACGCCAACCACTGGGCGATTAAAGGCTTGACCTTAAGGTAAACTACAAATTGTGACACGAATATAGCTGTTAGTGAATGATGAATGAATAAGATATTTGAATGCTTGCAAAATTAGGAAAAAAAGAACAAAAATCCTAATAAAGCAGGGTGTTTTTCGGCTGAAATGTGGCTTTTGTCTGTGTGCGTTCGGATTTTTCTCTGTGTTTATCTCTATTTTGTCAGAAAAGTTTGTGACAGATGTTATTTATGTGACAAGTCTGTAACTTATTGAATCACAGTGCTCACAAAACAAAAAGATGTTTGTGAGCAACTTTGTGACAGAAAACCAAGTTTGTGACATCGGTCGCCAACGGCCACCCGACAGGGGTTTGTTGCAAACTTGAAAAGTTTGTGACAGCTTTGTGATGTAGGTTTGTGACACTTTGTGACACCTCAAAACCCCTTTATTTATTATACTTTTTGACCTTTTGGAACATCATATTACAAAATCACAAAGTTTTCTGACAAAATAAAGGAGGGGTGTCGGGGAGTGGCAGAAGACCGCCGTAGTACTCTCTCAGATAAGCTTGTGGAAAAATGGAACAGTCTGCTACAGGCTGTCCGTAACTGTGACAACACAAAAAAGCGCTGCACAGGCAGTAATACCTGGCAGCGCTCAAACCCAATAAAATGAAAAGTGAAATGAAAATGATCAGAACGGCCGCTCATCGTCAGAATCACCGAACGGCAGCTGTTGCTCTGTCGCTTGCTCTGTGGTCTCGTTGAGTGGCATAGAGCGCACGAACAGCATATCTTTAGTCTTGCGTAGCTCTGGAGTCACCTGCACAGCCCTCTGAATGCGACCGCCGGAGTTGCACAGCTCTGGCGGGTTAAGGCAGTCAACCCATGGGCACAGCTTGCAGAACGCCTTGAGCTTCTTGGTGAACGATTGCATAGTGATGCGACTGACATTTGAATAGCGTTGATAGTCGTTGAACACCTCGTCACGCGGCACATAGTTGTCGAGGTGCCCACTCTCACGTGAGAAGTAGCCGTTGGCCCAGTCTTCGAAATTGGCGCCCATATTGGCCTTCAGACGGCGTCGCTCCATGTTACTCATCGGAGGCTGTGGCTTGATGCCTGAATCTTTTACCGAGAGATAGAACCGGCAGCACTGTAACCAGAAGTTAAGGTCAGCATTCCACTCGTCGTCGGTGTAGTCGAAGGCATAGAGCGTTTTGCCGAAGTCGTCGCGGATGGTGCGAGTCTCGTGGTAGTCATTATCCTCAGTGCGCTGGTGATACCAGTCTGAGAACACCATATACAGTGAGCGAGCCTCTGACGAAGGGTCAAAGTCGCTTGGCACGTAGTTAGTGGTGAACGCCAGCTTCGGCGACTCGTCGAAACCGATAGTGAACGAGCGGTTATTCTTCGGGTTGACGGTCATATCAGACGTGATGTTGTCATAGAACAGACCGAGGTTAAGGTATCTGTCGCAGTCATCGACGAGCAAGAGGTCAGTGAACTGGCTCACCTGGTCGAAGACGTGAGGGTTATCCATGAGCTTCGGGTTACGGCCGGACAGCTTGACCGTCTTCATCATGAACGACAGCACCTTGAAGAAGAAAGACTTACCAGAACGGCCATTACACTCATCCTCCTCGCCTATTTTATTGTCCATGGCCAACGGTGCCCAGGCGCGCACGAAATCTTTATATCTATGCAGCATATAGCCGAACGTGAATATCTTGTTTATCAGGTTCTGCTTCTGCTCGATGATCTCGTAAGAGCGAAGCCCCTCGCCATCGATGCGAAAGGGGTTGGCCTCCAGATATGCAGCAGCAGCCGTGCGGTCTTCACCGAAGCGAGTCTCAGTCTCAGCGCGCCAGTAGAGTCGGGAAGTGTTGATGAGATAACCGAAGAAATGACTGTTGACATTCTTTATGTCAATATCAAGCACGGTCTCGCCCTCGTCGTTTTTACTGATCGAGATGCTGAACATGTCAGGCAGGCGCTTGAACCGATGACCGATAACATCTTCTTCCCACACGTAGTTGTGCAGCCCGTCGGCACCAGGGTCATACTCCTTGAAGCCCTCGGGGTGAGTCTCGCACGGCAGACACACCTCTACAGTCTTGTTAGGAAAGAAGAAATACTGCGAGTTAGGCGTGTATGTTGTGAAGTTAAGGTCAATCTCCTGCAGCGACTCAAGAGCAGCAGGGGAGAGCTTGGTAGTATTGAGCACCAGGTTAAGGATATTGCGGTCTTCGAAGCGGTCGACCACCCACCGGCGAATGAACTCACGAATATCCTTGACGTTGACCTTTTTGACAATGTTGCCCTCGATGCGTATGAACTGAGTGACCGCCGAGTTCTCGTCGTGCAGGGCGTAGAACCCGTTAAGCTGAAGGAAATTGTAAAGGCACGCAGTGTCTACCTCAGTCTTCGGTTTACCGTCTTTATTGGCGTATTGCACCCAGAACTTCGCCGGCATGGCCACCTTCAGAAGGTTGCGGAAGTCTTTTCGCTCGCTATGAATCTCAAGCCAATCGCGCAAATCCTTGCGAGGTTTGCCACGATTGTCTTTGTAGGTCTGCAGTTTGTCCGGAAGCCACGCCGTATGGATATCGATGAAGCGCAGGGCAAGCTCACGGCCCTTGCGCTTGCCGGTCTCGTCGATGTCGGGTATGTTGTAGAGAACATCGACATACTTCATAATCTCCTTGTACTCGTCAGCAGAGAGCTGATAAGTCTCACTATTGAACCATAGAGGATGGTAGCCCATCGAGTGGCAGCACAGCGAGTCGCGCTCGCCAGAGCATATCACAGCCTCGGGAAGCTTCTGCTCTTTGTAAGGCTTGCCATCCTCATGAGCAGCCTGCCACTCCTTCTCCTGCTGTGCATTGAAGTCGCGGTAAGCCTTTTTGAGTTCGAACAAGCCGTTGATATAATACCGAGGCTTGGCACCAGCCGGAGTGTAAGAAAAGCGGAAGCCCTTGTCGCAGTTGAAAGGCTCGTAGACCTTGTAGAACTTGGTCTCCTGCTCGCTGCCATAAGCCTCTTTGACCACACACTCACGCATGAATATCGGGTAGTTGTCAGTAGAGTGCTTGACGGTAACCTTACGGTCTTTTACGTTGGTAATCCACTTGACCGAGTGCCAGTGCAGCGCATCAACGTCAGCCTGGGTGACTTTAGGGCCGAGAGCCTTAAGTTCGGCATCGGTAAACTTGTCTTTTAGCTCAAACGAGCGAGTACCATCGCGCTCATCAGCCCGAGCCTCACGCTGTCTAATCTCCGGACGGTTAAGAGAGCGGTTGAGCTCGTCGCGCACGTCATACTCAGCAGCGAGCGCCAATATAGCCTCATTGAACCGTGAGCGGTCGAAGCCCTTCTCGCGCATGTAGATGTCGATAGCATTCTCGCCACGGCCGTCGCCTCCGAAGTCAGTAACCTGCCAAATCTCGCCATACTTTTTTGACTGGTATTGACGGAGGCAAGCCGAGGGTGTTTTTTCGTTGCGAATAGCAAAGTGCTTGTTCTTCTGCCCGACACACTTCTGCGCCTGCGGGTAGAGGGACAAGATAATGTCGAGACCACCATTAGTGGCCGAAAGTATCTGTTGAACTGTAATCATTTCGCTTGGGTTTTGTTTGCTTTGCAAAGATAGTGGCAGCGCTTGGCTGCCACAAAATCACGGTGTCACAACTTTTTCAACGCTCTGCTTCTCTTTCTATCAATACTCAGAGCCGGAAACAAAGTACCGCATAGTGGTGCCTCTCTTAGCTCAAGAGTGCCATCTTCATCGAATACAGCCACATTATGTTTAGGGTAAATATCGTCATAACGAAATGCAAAACCACCAAGCCACCAGATATAGTCTTTATTGTCAATAGGCTTATTCTCGAACGCTTCGCATTTACCATCAACAGCAAGAAGGTCACCGTCCTTATATTGTATAATGCGGAAGTCTTCAGATAGCAGTCCCATCTCCTTCAGGTTGTCAGTGTGCTTTATATACTCATCTATTGTTATCATATTCACATTTCTCTATATTAAGGTATTCAACATATATTTTACGTATCGTGCACCAACGGCCATTGATGCAGTTTCGTGTGTGCTCGCAGCCATTACATATCGCAGCCATCGGCTAATAATTTTTGAGCCGTAGCACACGGATAATGTCGCGGCAGTGCTTGACACCGCACTTTTTCTTGATGCGCATGAGCTGCACCTTTACGGTCTCGGCATTCTTGCCGAGCTTAGCAGCGATGTCACGGAACGTCAGCCCCTCAAGGTATAAGTCAGCAATTTCCCGCTCACATCTACTGAGGCTGACCATCGATTTCGGCTTGCATATCACACCCTCATGCTCGCATATACCTCGAAGCGGACAGCGCACCTCCTCGAAGTGCAAGACATCGTTGTCAATGTCTTGCGTGAGCAGGTCGTGCTCACCGAAGTTGCAGCGTATGAACCTATCAGCCATATCGAACCGTCTGTTGCGATATTTGCAGGCGAGCGCAGCGTAGCACTCCGGGAACCTCTGCTTAATCTGCCCTAATAGTGGGTCGATGATGTCAACGTTGAACTTAGTCAGCCTGCGCGACTCCTGCCCGGGTACTTTATAATACACAGAACCGTCAGGTGTAGTGTAGAATTCGATTGTTTTTAATGTCTCCATAGATTTTCGTTTTTAATGGCTTCGTGGCACGCCATGCGCTCAAGTGTATTGAGCCCGAACCCTTGGTTGCCTGCCAGTTTACGCCTTATTGTACTACATGTCATATCATACTCTTTAGTAAGGTAGGAGAGTAGGCTGCTCTTCTCTTTTTTTGTCAGACCAGCGTAGTACCCCTGTAGGTCTAATGAATCAAATTTCTGCTCCATTTTCTTGTTTATGTCGGATTTAGTGTCTAAATTTGATGCAAAGATATTAATAAATGATGAAACAATCCTACTTTGGTAAGAACAATAATCTTGATAAAGTAGGAATTTAACCTATTTTAAATTATGAGATACGAAAACAGCACTGTAAAAAGCGAAAGAGTGAAAGAACTCTTGAAGCGAGCCGGCATCAGCATCGGTGATTTCAGCCGAAGCCTTTGGGGGCCAAAGAGTCACAATGCCATTACTTATTTTGACACCAGACCAGATGTCAAAGTTTCAACGCTTGTGAAGATGGCTGAGATATTAGATTGCTCAGTCGAAGACATCTTGATAAAGTCGGACACTAACTCGGATATACCGACAATAAACGGACATCACAATGTGGTGAATAGTAGCTATGTAAATACCGATGTAACGTCGCTTCAGGCCGAAATAAAGGCTCTGAATATGGTAATAGAAGAGAAGAATCAGCGTATAGAAGACTTAAAAAAAGCTAACGAACACCTTAGTAATAGTATAGAGCTGGTTAAGCAATTCAGCCATATTCAGGACTCTAAGGAGAAGTGTTAAAAAAGAAATGTGTCACCGGGCATTTTTAGTTGCGGATATATGTTAAAATATTCGCCTCCTGCCTCCGCAACTAACATCGGTGTAACGAGTTGAAAATCAACAAGTTACACCGATTTGTCGTTTTAGACTGCGACAAATCTGCGCCAAAAAATGGATCAAATAATGGATCAAATAATATTGTTGTGTTTTTAACAATCCAATATTATTGTTTATCTTTGCGTCATGAATAGAACTCAGCCCATAGATTACAAGTCCGTATTGTCCTTGTTTCTTCCCGCAGGACTCCTTGACTATTTCGACATAACAGAAGCTTCCAACATGGGAGATTATTTTATGTTGGTCTTAGTTGAGAAAGATATTGTGCCTGAAAACTTACAAGACCTTCCTTTAATTTCCAATGGCTTCCACAAGCCAATAACAGTTACAGACTTTCCCGTCCGTGACCATACCATGTATTTCAGAATAAAGCGACGCAGATGGCTTGACAAGTCTACCGGCAAGAGCTACAGCCGCGATTGGAATCTTGTTGCATCTGGAACCAGAATTACCGCTGAGTTCGGAGCTTTTTTAAAAGAATTACCTTGATACCCATGCAGTGAGCATCAAGAGTGTAGCAGAGTTTACGCATTTGAAGGCAAATGTCCTAAATGACTACTACAAGAACCATCTGAGCGGATTTCACTCCTGGAATCAGAAAAAACATTCAGAGGAGTTTACGCTTTATGCCTGCAACCTCGGTGAACATCTTGCCATAGACGAGTCTTCACTGAGCAATGGAGAATTGTACACAATTGTGACCAATAAGGACGGACACGGGAGGAAGGGTACGCTGGTTGCAATGGTAAAGGGAGTGAAATCAGACTTTATAATCAAGAAGTTACAGCGTCTTCCTGCCGGCAAACGTGCAATAGTCAAGTCTGTTACTATGGACATGTCAAACTCTATGTATAAGATAGTACGTAAGTGTTTTCCCAATGCAGAGCAGGTCGTTGACCGATTCCATGTGCAGAAACTTATGTATGATGCTCTTCAGGACTTACGTATAAAGCACCGTTGGGAAGTGATGGCAGAGGATAATCGCATGCGTGCTTTGTACAAGGAGAAAGGGCTTGAATACAAGCCTGAGATATTAAGCTGTGGAGACACTCTTAAGCAGCTTATGGTAAGATGCAGCAGGTTACTTGTAAGAAAGCCGAATGACTGGACCGAATCACAAGCAGAAAGAGCCAAGGTTCTGTTCTGTCGATTCCCGGACATGAAAGAGTTTTATTATCTTGCTTTAAGATTGGGTAAGATATATTCGGATTACGATAACAAGGACGTGGCACGACCTAAACTCGCATTATGGTTTAATCAGGTTGAGCAATGGAACTGTGAAGAGTTTAATACTGTCATCAAAACGTTTCAAAGCCATTATGACAGAATACTGAATTTCTTCAATGACAAAAGAACAAACGCCAGTGCCGAATCATTCAATTGCAAGTTAAAAACATTCAGGGCTGAATTCAGAGGAGTGAACGATCTGAAGTTCTATCTTTATAGGGTAAAACAGTTGTTTGCATAAGAAATACAGATTGTTAAAAACACAACAATATTATATGAGCCGGTAAATGCCTTTTATGAATAACATTTACCTCCTACCCGATTGTGTGCTCGGCATGAGCATATAAGGTATATTACGAAAATAGGAGATAAACACCTATGATAGGTGTTTATCTCCTACTCAATTATTGGGTTTGCTGTGAATATTACTCAGCTGTCTCCTCTGTCTGTGCAGCCTCTGCCTTAGGAGCCTCCTCAACGGGAGCCTCTACAGCAGCGTTCTCTGCTACGACCTTAACGGGAACCTTAACCTCAACCTCCTTGTGGAAGTGGATTGTAGCCTCGAAGTCGCCAACGTGCTTGATGTCGCGCATTGTGATAATCTTACGATCAACCTCGATGCCCTTGTTCTTCAGCTCCTCAGCAACGATAGCAGCGTTAACTGAACCGTAAGTAGCACCAGTAGCGCTTACCTTAGCGGCGATAACGAGCTCTACGCCATTGAGCTGCTCAGCCTTCTTCTCAGCCTCAGCCTTGATAGCTGCGAGCTTGTGGGCCTGCTGCTTCAAGTTCTCGGCGAGAACCTTCTTTGCTGATTCAGATGCGATTACACCCTTGCCCTGGGGAATGAGGTAGTTACGACCGTAACCACTCTTTACATTAACGATGTCGTTCTTGTAACCCAGTCCGATAATATCTTCTTTAAGTATGATTTCCATTGCTTGTTGTCCTCCTTAATAATTATTTCATCAAATCGGTTACGTAAGGAAGCAAAGCAATCTGGCGAGCACGCTTAACAGCCTGTGCTACGCGACGCTGATACTTCAAAGATGTACCTGTGATACGACGGGGAAGGATCTTGCCCTGCTCGTTCAAAAACTTCTTGAGGAACTCAGGATCCTTATAGTCGATGTACTTGATACCGCTCTTCTTGAAACGGCAATACTTCTTCTTGCGTGTGTCCACTGAAGGTGGAGTCAAATAGCGAATTTCTGATTCTACTGCTGCCATGTTTTAAGCCTCCTCTTTTTTAGCGAATTTGTTACGTCTCTTCTCAGCATACTGTGCAGCATACTTGTCGAGCTTAACTGTCATGTGACGAATAACTTTCTCGTCGCGGCGATAGCCAGTTTCGAGAGTTTTAACGATTGTAGGCTCAGCCTTGAACTCGAGCAGGCAATAGAATCCTGTTGACTTCTTCTGAATAGCATAAGCCATCTTCTTGAGTCCCCAGGTCTCCTCGTTCACAATCTCTGCACCGTTATCGGTGAGGAGCTTCTTGAACTTTGCGACCGCTTCCTTCATCTGTTCATCAGACAAAACGGGAGTCAAAATGAAAACGGTTTCGTATCGATTCATTGTTGTTAAAAATTAAAATATAATTACTTTTTGCAAAATTGCGGGTGCAAAGGTACTCATTTTTAATTAGATGACAAACATTGCCTCATGGTTTAGATGAATGTTTAACATCTTTTATGTGAATTTACAGCTCAATACTGTCAATTCGCAAGCGCAACATGCCTGCGGGAACACGTACCTCTACTATATCTTCAGGTTTTTTGTTGAGCAAAGCCTGTGCTATAGGCGATTTTACTGAAATCTTTCCTTCGGTAAGGTTTGCCTCTGATGCGCTCACAATTGTGTACGACATGCTGCGCTTGTTGTTGAGGTTGGTTATCTTCACCTTACTTAATATACCTACCACGTCAGCCTTAAGGCGTGTCTTGTCGATTACGCGTGCATTCTCAAGCACTTTCTGCTTGTAGCTGATGCGTCCCAGCAGACGACCTTGCTCGCGCTTGGCTGCATGGTATTCGAAGTTCTCGCTCAAGTCGCCCTTGTCGCGGGCTTCGGCTATGGCATCGCGCACTTGTGGCAACTCTACCTGTTCCATATGGCGGAGTTCGGCTACGAGTTTGTCGTAGCACTCTTGTGACATATATTCCATTTGTTATATATTTCTACGTTTCTATTCTAATGGACGGCAAAGTTACAAAAAGTTTTGAAAATGGGGCAAATTTGGCGTGTGATTTTGTGAAAGAGGTTCTGTAGCCCCGAATAAGTACCGATAAATTATGATTTTGTCACCTTATAGGGCTTGTTTCTTGTGGGAATGGGGAAAATGTCTTAATTTTGCAATTGGATATTATTCAATACACAATTTAAACTACAAATTATGATTCTTCAAAATTTGCAAAACGATTTCAAGGGTTCCAATTGGAAGCGCGAAATTGATGTACGTGACTTTATTCAATCTAATTATGAGGCATACGACGGCGACGAGTCATTCCTCGTAGGTCCGACTGAGCGTACCACTCATCTGTGGAATCTCCTCTCAAAGATGTTTGAGGTAGAGCGTGAGAAGGGTGTCTATGACGCTGAGACCACTTTGCCGCAGAGCATCGATACTTACGGTGCCGGTTATATTGACCGTGAGAGTGAGGTTGTTGTAGGTCTGCAGACTGATGTGCCTTTGAAGCGTGGTATCTTCCCGAAGGGTGGTATTCGTATGGTTGAGAAGGCTCTTAAGTCGTATGGTTATGATCTTGATCCTGCTACAAAGACTATTTTCACCAAATATCGCAAGACTCACAACGAGGGCGTATTCTCAGCATACAACGACGACATCAAGGCTGCACGCCATGCCCACATCATTACCGGTCTGCCTGACGCTTACGGCCGTGGCCGTATCATCGGCGACTATCGTCGTATTGCTCTCTACGGTACAGCTAATCTTATTGAGGAGAAGAAGCGCTACTTCAAGCGTATTGACATCCAGGAGTTTACCGAGGAGATTGTACGTCATCGTGAGGAGGTTTCGGAGCAGATCCAGGCTCTTAAGCAGTTTGAGCGTATGTGTGCTGCCTACGGATTTGACGTGACTCGTCCTGCTCAGAACGCACGCGAGGCTGTTCAGTGGACTTACTTCGGCTATCTTGGTGCCGTTAAGGATCAGGATGGTGCTGCCATGTCATTGGGACGTGTTTGTGCATTCCTCGACATCTATATCCAGCGCGACTTGAAGAATGGCGTGATTACTGAGGAAGAGGCACAGGAGCTTATCGACCAGATGATAATGAAGCTTCGTATCGTTCGTTTCCTCCGTACTCCTGAATATAACGACCTCTTCTCAGGCGACCCGATTTGGGCTACTGCTTCTATCGGCGGTATGGGTATTGACGGACGTTCGATGGTTACAAAGACCGACTATCGTTTCCTCCACACCTTATATAATATGGGACCGTCGCCTGAGCCTAACCTTACTGTGCTCTGGAGTGAGCGTCTGCCAGAGTCATGGAAGAAGTATTGCGCTAAGGTGAGCATCGACACAAGTGCCATACAGTATGAGAACGACGACCTGATGCGTGCTGATCTTGGCGACGACTACGGTATTGCTTGCTGTGTGTCACCTATGAAGATTGGCAAGCAGATGCAGTTCTTCGGCGCTCGTGCCAACCTTGCCAAGTGTATGCTTTACGCTATAAACGGTGGCCGTGACGAGATGTCGGGTGAGCAGATTGCTCCTCGCTTTGCTCCTATCACTGGCGATTACCTCACTTATGAGGAGTTTATGCCTAAGTTTGAGCAGATGATGAGATGGCTTGCCAAGACTTACGTCAATGCTCTGAAGATCATTCACTACATGCACGACAAGTACGACTATGAGGCATTCGAGATGGCTTTGCACGATGGTGACGTTGAGCGCACACGTGCTACCGGTATTGCCGGATTGTCGATTGTAGCCGATTCTATCGCTGCTATGAAGAACTGCCGCATCCGTATCGTACGCGACGAGACCGGTCTGGCTGTTGACTACAAAATAGAGGAGGGCGAGTATGTTCCGTTCGGCAACAATAATGATGAGACTGACGAGATAGCTATCTCGCTCACAGAGAAGTTTATGGAGTATCTGCGTCAGCATCGTACTTATCGTGATGCTGTTCCGACACAGAGCTTGCTCACTATCACTTCTAACGTGGTTTATGGTCGTAATACAGGTGCTACACCTGATGGTCGTGAGAAGGGCGTACCATTTGCTCCGGGTGCCAATCCGATGAATGCTCGTGACGTTAAGGGTGCTGTTGCTGCCTTGGCTTCGGTAGCCAAGCTTCCGTTCCAGCATTCACGCGACGGTATCTCTTATACATTCGCTATTGCTCCTTCGGCTTTGGGCAAGACTGAGGATATGCGCGCTCAGAACCTCGTGTCGTTGCTCGACGGTTACTTCACACCGACTGGCGGACAGCACATTAATGTGAACGTGTTCGACCGCAACCTCCTGCTCGATGCAATGGATCATCCTGAGAAGTATCCGCAGCTTACAATCCGTGTCAGTGGATATGCTGTAAACTTCGTTAAGCTTACACGTGAGCAGCAGCTTGACGTGCTTTCGCGCACAATCAACCTGGGCATGTAATAAAAACTTAACGCACATAAAAAGGGCACAGAAGGAATTTTCTTTCTGTGCCCTTAGTCTTTTTATTAAGGTGTGCCAGAGTTGACACACCTTATATATAAATATTAAGCCTCAATAGCAGCTACACCCGGAAGTACCTTGCCCTCGATAGCCTCAAGCAGAGCACCACCACCAGTAGAGATGTAAGAAACCTGGTCAGCCAAGCCGAACTTGTTGATGCAAGCTACAGAGTCGCCACCACCGATGAGTGAGAATGCGCCCTCCTTGGTTGCCTCAGCGATAGCGTCGGCAATAGCCTTAGAACCGCCAGCGAAGTTGTCGAACTCGAATACGCCTGCAGGACCGTTCCAGAGGATAGTCTTGGCACCCTTGATAGCATCAGCGAAAGCCTTGCGTGTCTCAGGACCTGCGTCCATACCTTCCCAACCATCAGGAATGTTGTTAGACGGGCAAACCTGTGTGTTGCAGTCGTTCTTGAAGTCGTCGCCACAGATAGAGTCTGTACCGAGTACGAGGTTCACACCGTTCTCCTTAGCCTTCTTGATAACGTCGAGAGCTACGTCGAGCTTGTCGTCCTCGCAGATAGACATACCGATCTTGCCACCGAGAGCCTTAGAGAATGTGTAAGTCATACCACCGCAAAGGATGAGGTTGTCAACCTTTGTGAGGAGGTTCTCGATGATACCGATCTTTGTAGAAACCTTAGAACCACCCATGATGGCTGTGAACGGACGCTTGATGTTGCCGAGAACAGCGTCAACAGCATTAACCTCTTTCTCCATGAGGTAGCCGAGCATCTTGTGATCCTTGTCGAAGTATTCGTCAATAACAGCTGTAGAAGCGTGCTTGCGGTGAGCTGTACCGAAGGCATCCATTACGTAGCAGTCAGCGTAAGAAGCAAGCTTCTTAGCGAACTCCTGCTGACGACCCTTCATCTCCTTCTTGGCAGCATCGAACTCAGGAGTGCCCTTCTCTACGCCTACAGGCTTGCCTTCCTCCTCAGGATAGAAGCGGAGGTTCTCAAGAAGCAGAGCCTCACCCGGCTTCAAGGCATCAGCCTCTTCAGAAGCGTTGCCACAGTCCTTAGCGAACTTAACCTCAACACCAAGAGCAGCAGAAACGTTAGGAACAATCTGGCTCAAAGAGAGCTTCATGTTTACCTTGCCCTTCGGCTTGCCCATGTGGCTCATCATGATGAGGGCACCGCCGTCAGCAAGTACCTTCTTCAATGTAGGAAGGGCACCGCGGATACGGGTATCGTCAGTTACATTTCCGTTCTCGTCCAATGGTACGTTGAAGTCAACGCGTACGATTGCCTTTTTACCGGCAAAGTTGAAATCTTCGATTTTCATTTCTGTTATGTGTTTATTTAAAAGTTAGAAATAATCTGTCCTTCTGATTGCATCATATTATATAATGTGCAATACTTGAGCGCAAATTTACTAAATTTTTGAATATAAAGCGAAGAAAAGGGCGACAATTTTATATGTGTCTTATTCTTCGTATTCGGTATTGTCGTCAATGCCCGCATCTCTTAGGGCTTCCTTGCGTTCAACGCATGTGCCGCACTTGCCGCAATGCTTCTCGCCTCCCTTGTAGCAGCTCCATGTCTCGGTGTAGTCCAATCCCAGTTCCTTGCCGCGTCTGGCAATGTCGCTCTTGGTGATTTGGGTGTAAGGAGCTACAACGTGCACATTGTTGTATGTGCCGGCATTGGCAGCCGAGTCGATGGCGTTGATGAACTCCGGACGGCAGTCGGGATATATGGTATGGTCGCCACCGTGATTGGCTATGAACACTTGGTCGAGGCCGTTGCTCTCGGCAATGCCTATGGCTATCGAGAGCATAATGCCGTTGCGGAAAGGCACTACTGTCGACTTCATGTTTTCGTCGGCATAGTGTCCTTCGGGTATTGCGTCGGCTCCGTCAAGCAGACTCGACTTGAAATACTGGTGCATGAAGTCGAGGTTGATAGTGATGTGCTTTATGCCGAGTCGTTCGCAATGCATCTTTGCGAACGGAATCTCACGGGCGTTGTGGTTGCTGCCATAGTCGAACGAGATGCCGAGAGCTATTTCGTCCTTATGGTCGTAGAGCAGGGTGATGCTGTCCATTCCTCCGCTTACTATTATTACAGAGTTCTTCATTTTTATATTGTTATTTTATCGTTTAAAATTATTATCCGAACAGTTCACGCAGGGCTTCCTCCACCTTGCGTACTGCATGTATCTTGATGTGGTATCTGCTTGTGTCGAGTCCTAATATGTTGTGCTTGGGGAGTATTATGTCGGTAAATCCCAATTTCTCAGCCTCGCTTATGCGTTGTTCGATGCGGTTGATAGGGCGCACCTCGCCACTTAGTCCCACTTCGCCTGCCATGCACCAACCGGGTTCGATGGCTGTGTCGACATTGCTCGACAATACGGCTGCTATTACGCTCAGGTCCATTGCAAGGTCGGTGACGCGCAGACCTCCGGCTATGTTTACGAACACGTCTTTCTGTGTAAGCTTGAATCCGACACGTTTCTCAAGCACAGCGAGAAGCATGTTGAGTCGCCGTCCGTCAAAGCCTGTAGCCGAGCGTTGCGGAGTGCCGTAGGCTGCAGAAGAAACGAGAGCTTGGGTTTCTACAAGGAAAGGCCGCACTCCCTCTATGGCTGAACTGATTGCCACGCCCGACAGGCCCTCGTGGTCTTGTGAGAGCAGCAGTTCGGAAGGGTTGCTCACCTGTCGCAGTCCGCTCTGTCGCATCTCGTAGATACCGAGTTCGGACGTGCTGCCGAATCGGTTCTTTATAGAGCGCAGAATGCGGTACATGTAATGCTGGTCGCCCTCAAACTGTATTACAGTGTCGACGATATGTTCCAGAATCTTCGGTCCGGCAAGCGTGCCTTCCTTGTTGATGTGTCCTATCAGGATGACTGGAGTGCCCGTAGTCTTGGCAAATCGCAATAGCGACGCAGCACACTCGCGCACCTGGGTGATGCTGCCAGGACTGCTGTCAACGTCTTCCGTAGCAATGGTCTGTATGGAGTCGATGACAACAATCTGCGGCTTGATTTCTTCGGCGTATTCGAATATTCTTTGTAGCGAAGTCTCACACAGAATATTGATGTTGTTGGCATCGCATGCTACCGACGTGCTGCCAGCCATGAGTCGTTCGGCTCGCATCTTAAGCTGATGGGCGCTTTCCTCACCGCTGACATATAATATGGTCTTGTCGGGAATGTTGAGCACGGTCTGCAATGTGAGCGTACTCTTGCCAATGCCCGGTTCGCCTCCAAGCAGCACGATGCTGCCTGCAACAAGTCCGCCACCGAGAACTCTGTTCAGTTCGTTATCGTGCATATCGATGCGAGGGTCGTCGTGCGATGGAATGTCGCACAACTTTACGGGTCGGCTTTTGCTTGTGGCAGAATGGCTGTGGCTGAACAGGCTTCCCGAAGCGTTGTCTTGCGACGACGTGCCGATGTGCATTTCCTTGAATGTGTTCCATTGTCCGCAGCTTGGACATTTGCCAATCCATTTCGTCGACTCCTGTCCGCAGTTGCTGCATACATATACTGTTTTTGTTTTTGCCATGTGCTGATGTCTGTTTTTTGACTTTTTGTCGCTATACTACAAAAGTACTAATATTTTTCGTCGTTACAAAATTTATTATTACTTTTGCTTTATGAATATGAAAAGCTTTTTTATTTGCATTATATTTGCGGCTCTGGCCATATCGTGTGGAAAATCTTACGATGAGCAACGACGCTTGTCGCGAGCCGAACGTGCAAGACTGCACAGAGAGGATTCGCTCGCTCTGAAAATAGCCGTCGTGCCTACGCTCGACTGTCTGCCTTTGTTTGTGGCTAAGGAGCGTGTGCTGTACGATACGGCACGGCTTGACTTGCGCTTGCGTTATTTCACGGCACAGATGGATTGCGACACGGCTGTTGCCGGACGTAGCGTTGAGGGACTGGTTAGCGACCTTGTGCGTACCGAACGCTTGAAGCGCGAAGGAACGCCTTTGCAGTATGTGTCGGCTACAAATGCCAATTGGTATCTGTTCACCAACCGCAAGGCGAGAATAAAGAAGCTCGACCAGCTTGGCGACAAGATGGTAGCCATGACAAGATTTTCGGCTACCGACTATCTTACTGACGTTGTACTCGAAGGCGTGAAGACCTCATCGGTTGTATTCAGAATACAGGTGAACGATGTGTTTGTGCGCCAGGCTATGCTGCTCAACAACGAGATGGATGCCATGTGGCTTGCCGAGCCTCAGGCTACTGTGGCACGTCTTAACGGACATGAGTCGATTTACGACGGACAGAAGAAGGGCGTGAAGCTTGGAGTGGTTGCTTTCCGCGACGACGCTATGAAGGACAAGCGTCGCAAGGCGCAGATCGGTCTTTTTGAGAAGGCGTATAATGCTGCCTGCGATTCGTTGAACAAATACGGAATTCCGCATTATTACGAATTGCTGCATAAGTATTACAAGCTCGACGAGCGTTATGTGAAGGCTTTGCCCAAGACTCGATTTGAACACATAAGCAAGCCACGCCAGAAGGACATAGAGGCTGTGGCTGCCACCAAACGATGATTTTTATGGCTTCAACTATCAACGACACAATTCTTGTGGAGCGTAATGTGCCTCGTACCTTGCGCATGTTGCGCCAACGTATGGCAGACTTGGCTATTGCCGAAGGCGAGGAGGAACTCGAACGCTTGGAGTCGGAATACAGCCTTATGGCAGACTGCTTCCTGAGTGACATGTGCGACCATAAGGCTGCCGACATTTATGCTGGAATGCTGAAGCGCACTTACAGACTGTACAATACCGTGCGTCTTGCTTCTGTTATGCGCAAGCGTCGTACGCTGGTGCAAGCCCAGAACATAGCTGCAAGCCGTCGCATCAGCCAGGAGTCTGTGCTTGCTCAACTGGAAGCCTTTGTTCAGGACGTGGCGATGTGTTCGCTTCAGATGGATGGCGTACAGAATCAGACTCTTGCCCGGCTGTATGCCAATCACCAGCGCTATATGGAAGGTCTCTTCAACAGCCTGCTCGTTTCGGGACAATGGACCGAGGAGACAGCCGGTTCGTACAGGTCATTGCTGCTTTCGCCCATTGTCGACCATACTGACGCGCAGCTTATTGTGAGTGCCTTGACCATGGCCCTGCTTGTAGTGTTTGATGTAGAGAAGTGGCTTACGCTTGTGGCTGTCTACGAGCAAAGCGATGACGTTGCGTTGCGCCAGCGTGCCATTGTGGGTTTGGCGTTAACGATGCCCGACGAGGGAGTGGTCAGTCTGTTCCCTAATGTTGGAGAGGCTTTGCATCGTCTGAGTTCAACGGAGCAGGTGCGTCGTGAACTCATGGAGGTTCAGGTGCAGCTGCTGTATTGTGAGCGTACTGAGACCGACAGCCGAGAGATTCAGACCAACATTATCCCCACATTCGTCAAGAACAGCCGATTGAAGAACTGGCGCATGGAGTCGGACAGTTGCGAAGACTCGTCGCTCGACGAGATATTGGGCAATGAAGATGCCGACAGCAATATGGCTGAGATAGAAGATAAGATGAACCGTATGATGGAGATGCAACGCAAGGGTAGCGACATCTATTTCGGAGGCTTCTCCCACATGAAGCGGTTTGCCTTCTTCAGCGAGATAAGCAACTGGTTTACGCCTTTCTATGCCGAGCATCCCGATGTGGCCAACGCCTTGAAGGGCGACAATGCTGCGGCTATAAAGAATATGGTGTCGCGCGGACCGTTCTGCGATTCCGACAAGTATTCGTTTGTGTTTGCAATAGCTTCCATCTTCGACCGTTTGCCAGCCGATGCTCAGGAGATGCTGAAGGGTGGAAGCGCTTCGTTTCCCGATAGTGTGGCAGCCGAAATTGGTTCGCCTGCCTATGTGCGCAGGATGTATTTGCAGGATCTGTACCGCTTCTTCAGGCTGTTCCCCAACCGCAAGGATTTTCGCAATCCGTTCGGCAAGACTGCAGATGGAGCGTCATTAGGCTATCTTTTCATTATGAATCCGTCGCTTGCCCGTTCTATGTCGCACGAGGCGGTTGAGGTAGGGCGATTGCTGTTCAAGTGGCGTCAGTATGATGCTGTAGTAGAGCTTGCCGAGTCTTTCGTCAAGTCGGGAGCCGAAAGTGCCGACCTCTCTCTGCTTCTTGGCAACGCCTACTTGAAGACCGGCAGCTACGACGCGTCGTATGAATTGTTTTCACGCGTAGTTGCAAAAAATGAGAGGCGCGAGCAGGCAATGGCAGGCTTGGCGGAGGCTTCGTTCATGTTGCGCAGGTACGATGACGTTGTAGGCATCTGCAACCGATTGGAAACCGCAGGACACCTATCCAAGCGTCTGACAATATATATGAGTCTGGCGTTGATTAATAGTGGCGATGTGCGCGAAGGAATGAACCGTCTCTATCGTCTTGACTACGAAGACGGTTCCGACCGCAATGTAAAGCGCGCCATTGCCTGGGGACATCTGATGAACCATAAGCCCGACGAGGCAGAACGTATCTATGATGCTCTTGTGGCTGACGGCTCGGATGTTGCCGACGACTTGCTCAATTGCGGCTACGCCAAATGGCTGCTTCACAGGAATGGCGAAGCCAGCCGCATGTTCAGTCGTTACGTCTCTGCCATGGAAACCTACAATAAGGGCGAATGCCTTGCCTCTGCCTTTGCAGCCGATATGGACTTGCTCGACATGTATGGGGTAGGGGATTTCGAGAAAGTGATAATGCTGGAGTCGGTAGTAAAGAAATAGAAAATCAGCAACGTGGCTGATAAAAAAGTAAGCACCATCAGAATTGAAAACATGGTTTTCTTTTCCAATGGTGCTTTATTCGTAAGTGACAGCCAGTTCGGAAGCTAACTGTCCGCCGCTTACTTGAACAATTAAAATTTAGCCTAAATATTTCATGAGAATCTTGGCGTTGCCGCTGTCGCGAAGCTTGGCAATACTCTTCTCGCGTATCTGGCGCACACGCTCGCGTGTCAGTCCGAGCTGGTCGCCAATCTCCTCAAGACCCTTCTCGTGGCAACCAATGCCGAAGCACTCGCGGATGATAGTAATCTCGCGGTCCTTGAGCACCTTGTTGAGCACGGAGTTCAGCTCGAGAGCCATTGACTCGTGGTCTACCTGACGGTCGGTACGGCTGTCGTCGCCACTCGGCATTACGTCGAGCATACAGTTGTCCTCACCGTCCTGAAAGGGAGCGTCGATACTGAGGTGGTGTCCGTCAGCCATAAGGCTCTGTCCGATTTTCTCCTCGTCAATCTTTGTAGCGTCAGACAGCTCCGAAACCGAAGGATGACGCTGGTTTTCCTGCTCAAACTTGTTGATCTCGTGATTGATCTTGTTGAGCGAACCCACCTGGTTGAGGGGCAGACGAACGATACGGCTCTGTTCGGCAATGGCCTGCAAGATGCTCTGGCGAATCCACCATACAGCATACGAGATGAACTTGAATCCGCGTGTCTCATCAAACTTCTGTGCAGCTTTAATGAGGCCGATATTACCTTCGTCAATGAGGTCGGTCAATGTCAAACCCTGATGCTGGTACTGTTTTGCTACGGATACTACAAATCGCAAGTTGGCTGTGACAAGTTTGTCTTTAGCACGCTCACCTTCCGCACCACCTTTCTTGATCTTCTGTGCCAGTTCTATTTCCTCATCGATGGAAATAAGAGGGGCGCGTCCAATCTCAACGAGGTATTTATCAAGTGCTTCACTCGAACGGTTTGTAATACTTTTTTGAATCTTAAGTTGTCTCATCTTGTATACCTTAAACTTTCTACGGCTTTTTATAAAAGTTGCGTGTTTTGGACAAATGTGCCCAAAAACCTTGCAAAGGTACTCTTTTTTTCTGACTTAAACAAGTTTTTTATTCAATATTATTGTATTTCTGAAAAAGATAGTAACTTTGCACGGTTTTGCTGTGCCAGATTGACGGCATGGCCATTATGAAAACTATGAAAATAAAGTAGGAAACTATGAAAGAAGTAAGATATTTTTATGTACCCAATGCTGCTAATGCCGGCGAATTGCCCGAGGAGGAAGCCAAGCATGCCGTGCGTGTGCTTCGTCTGCAGAGTGGCGACCGTATGATTCTTGCCGACGGCGAGGGCGGACTCTTTGATGCCGAGGTGAGTATGGCATCGGGCAAGCATTGTATGTACAACATCCTTGAGCAACTGCCCTGCGAGCGCGAGTGGAACGGATGCATCACGCTTGCCATTGCCCCTACCAAGATGATGGACCGCATAGAGTGGATGGCTGAGAAGGCTACCGAGATAGGATTTGACGAACTTGACTTCCTCGACTGCAAGTTCTCCGAGCGCAAGACGTTGCGTACCGATCGTGTGGAGCGCATCGTAGTGTCGGCTATGAAGCAGAGCCACAAGGCCCACAAGCCCATGGTGGGCGAAATGGAGCCATTCGGCGATTTCGTAGTCCGTCCACGCGAGGGACGCAAGTTCATAGCCCATTGCTATGCCGAGATAGAGCGCAAGGACCTCTTCGCCACCCTCCAGACCATCGCCCCAGAAGAGCCCGTGACCGTACTCGTAGGGCCCGAAGGCGACTTCTCTATCGACGAGGTGCGACTTGCTATGACACATGGCTACGAGCCTATAAGCCTCGGCAGAAGCCGCCTGCGCACAGAGACTGCCGGACTGAGTGCCGTCATGATGGCAAACCTCACAAAGCGCCAGCTGTAATAAAAAACAGAGAAAACACACCGACCATAATACAATACTTATGAAACCTATATTTATAAAGCTGAAAGCCCTCTGGCTTGTTGCGGTATGTGCCGTCTGCCTGGCTTCATGCTCCAATGACGATTATGTACGCTCCATACCAGCCTCTGCCACGGCTGTGATGAAGATAGACGGAGCTGTCGTGGCGGGTTCGCACAAGATGCTCTCGTTGCTGCTCTTTGGCGACAAGACTGCCGACGTGATTGACCTCAGCCGTGAGGTTTACGCCTTCGAGACGGTAGACGGCAATCTTGGAATGTGTGCCAGGGTGAAGGATTCTGATGCCTTGCTCGAAGCCCTCAAGACAGTCACAACGTCTGACATTCGCAAGCAGGGCGACTGCCGCCTTACCGACATCAACAGTTCGTGGGCGGTAGGCTTCAACGACAATTCGCTTGTAGTGCTCGGCCCCGTTAGTGCAGCAGCCTTGCTCGACGCCCAGCGCAGCATAGTACGCATGCTCAAGCAGGACGAAGACGCAAGCATAATGGTGCGCCCAATGTATTCCAAGCTGGACAGCATCGACAGCCGTGTGGCATTCGTGGCTCAGGTGCAGGCCCTGCCCGAGAAGTTTGCAGCCCCCTTCATGCTGGGTGCCCCCAAGGGAGCCGATGCCTCGCAGGTGGCTGTAGCGGCAGGAGTTGACATCAAGGACGGTATAGTGCGCATCGATTGCCAGAGCTTCTCGTTCGACAAGAGCATCGACCGCGAGCTGAAGAAGTCGCGTGCCGCCTTCCGTCCCGTCAAGGGCATCTTCAGTCAGAGCATGTCGCACAACCAGCTCTTTTCACTCTTTGCCAATGTCAAGGGCAAGGAGTTTCTGCCGCTCCTCCAGTCCGACCGCTCCCTTCAGGCAGTACTCATGGGACTCAACACAGCCGTCGACTTCGACAATATAATGCGTAGCGTCGATGGCGACCTCGCATTCATGTTCTCGGGAATGTCGCAGGACAACATAGCCATGACAATGCTTGCCCGTGTGGACAATCCCGTGTGGACAGCCGACGTAGACTATTGGAAGCAGTCGTGCCAGCTGGGATGCAGCATCACGGGCTCCAACGGCAGATGGGTCTACCGTGGAGGCGATGCCAGCTTCTCGTTCGGCTTGCAGGGCGACGTGTTCTACGCCATATCGGGACAGGCGCCAGCGTCCATCCAGCATCTGCTCAAGCCCTCACAGCCCATATACGGCGAAGTAAGCCGTATGATAGCAGGAAGCCGTATGGCAATGGTGCTCAATCTCAAGCCGCTCGCAGCCAATAGTGCGGCAGCAGGCGGAATGCTTGACATGCTGAAGCCAATAATAGACAATGTGAAGGCCGTGGTTTGCGTGATGAAGTAGGCTGACAACGGATATAAAGTAGGGTAACAACGAATATGAAGTAAAGAAAACAATCAATAACAATGGAAAGAATTGACTTTGACTGATTTTACTTTACACTTTTCTTGTTGTTTTACTAAATTACTTC